>ERZ1046568.563-NODE-563-length-29878-cov-6.339201_pt1 | contig 29878 bp, 30 predicted proteins | sample MGYA00383092_ERZ1046568 | MGnify/ENA primary metagenome ERZ1046568 (study PRJEB29581, sample SAMEA5548362) | metagenome | biome: marine; feature: coastal; material: water | depth 1 m | study: Short-term variability in the microbial, nano- and picoplankton dynamics... | reverse complement strand
CATTTAAAGATTCTGGCTAATGCGGGACTTGTGGCCACAAGGCGTGAAGGCACAACTATTTTTTATCGCCGCAATCCGCGCAATGGCAAAGCAGAATTACAGCAGCTACAGCAAACTCTGTTCACCAGCATTGACAAAGCAGATCTAGATTCGGCGCTTGAGGAACATTTAAAGCAGATTAATGCAGAGCGCGCTGCGGCATCGGTCGAATTTTTTAACCGGAATGTTTCCCGGTTTGAAGAAAACCAAGACCTTATTGCAAGCTGGGCTGACTATGGCGACAGTGTTGAGAGCTTTCTCGACAGCAGTATCGAAGCGATAGGCACCGCCATTGAAGTGGGCCCTGGTTATGGTCAGTTTCTAAGCAAGCTATCCGCTAGCTTTAAGCAGGTGGTTGCTCTAGATAATAGTGCCGAGATGCTTGAACAATGTCAGAGCCGAGCAAACCAGCAGGGACTGGAGAATATAGAATTTATTCTGGGTGACACAACTGTGGCCCAGCAGCGCGGCCTGAAAGCCGACTGTCTATCACTAAATATGGTTCTCCATCATAATCCAGCGCCAGCAGAAATAATTGCCCACTGCGCCAGTTTGTTGTCACCTCAAGGGTTATTGCTGGTGACAGATCTGTGCGCTCATGATCAGGAATGGGTAAAAGAGAGCTGTGGAGACTTTTGGCTGGGTTTTGAGCCAGAAGAATTGACCCACTGGGCAAATTTAGCTGGTCTGGTTGAGGGCAATAGCCTGTACCTGACTCAGCGCAACGGTTTTCGCATTCAGTTGCGACAGTTCAGTGCCGGAAGCACTGTTAATTAGAAAGGAAAAATAATGTCTAGCTACAATCTGTTTACCTCCGAGTCTGTGTCTGAAGGCCATCCGGATAAAATGGCCGATCAGATTTCTGATGCGGTCCTGGATGCTATTCTCAAAGACGACCCCCACGCGCGAGTGGCTGTTGAAACGTTGGTGAAAACCGGAATGGCCATTATTGCTGGTGAAGTGCGCACAGCAACCTATGTGGACTTAGAAGATATTGTTCGCGAAGTGATTAAAGGCATTGGCTATGACCATTCCGACGTAGGCTTCGATGGCAACTCCTGTGCCGTACTGAATGCCATCGGCAAGCAGTCTAGCCATATTTCCCAAGGAGTTGATGCCGCTGCGGATAAAGATTTGGGTGCTGGCGATCAGGGCCTAATGTTTGGCTACGCCAACAACGAGACATCTGTGCTAATGCCTGCGCCAATTTTTTATGCCCACCGCTTGGTGGAGCGACAGGCGGAACTCCGTAAAAACGGCGCCCTGCCCTGGTTGCGGCCAGACGCTAAAAGCCAGGTGACTCTGCGCTATGACCAGGGCAAACCGGTCGCTATTGATGCCGTGGTGTTATCTACTCAGCACAGCCCTTCAATTCAACTCGGTGATTTGCAGGAAGCGGTGCGCGAAGAAATTATCCGCCCAGTACTGCCAGAAGAATGGCTGCACGCTGATACTCAGTACCATATCAACCCCACGGGCAAATTTGAGATTGGCGGCCCTATGGGTGACTGCGGCCTGACTGGGCGCAAGATTATTGTTGATACCTACGGCGGCATGGCCCACCACGGTGGCGGTGCATTTTCCGGTAAGGATCCCACTAAGGTGGATCGCTCGGCAGCTTATGCCGGACGCTATGTGGCTAAGAATATTGTTGCAGCTGGCATTGCTGATCGCTGCGAAATTCAGGTGTCCTATGCCATTGGGGTGTCTGAGCCAACGTCCATCAGTATCAATACCTTTGGCACAGGGAAATTACCAGATGCCGACATTATCACCCTAATTCGCGACAATTTTGATCTTCGCCCTCGGGGCCTGATCGAGATGCTGGATCTACGTCGGCCGATCTACCAAGCCACTGCATCCTACGGTCATTTTGGTCGTGAAGAAGACAACTTTACCTGGGAAAAAACAGACAAAGCCGCAGTGCTGCGCAAAGCACTGTAAGTGACAGAAATTAAATATTGATAATTAAAGGCACATTAAAATGACAGCAACAGTTCAATCAATTAATAGCAACAAGGTTTTCGAAGACTATAAAGTAGCGGATATTAGCCTGGCGGATTGGGGTAAAAAAGAAATCTCCATCGCCGAATCCGAAATGCCTGCTCTAATGGCATTGAGATCAAAATATCAAGCAGAACAGCCACTGGCTGGCGCCAGAATTCTGGGCTGTATTCATATGACTATTCAAACAGCTGTGCTGATTGAAACACTTGAAGCACTGGGTGCAGAAGTGCGCTGGACTTCGTGCAATATCTTCTCTACTCAGGATCATGCAGCTGCGGCAATCGCTGCCAACGGGACTCCGGTATTTGCCTGGAAAGGTGAGACTGAAGAAGAATACGAATGGTGTCTGGAACAGCAGGTGCTGAAAGATGGTGTGCCCTGGAATGCCAATATGATTTTGGATGATGGCGGCGACTTGACCTCATTGTTGCATCAGAAGTACCCACAGGTATTGGACGCTGTGCACGGTATTACCGAAGAGACCACCACTGGTGTTCACCGTTTGTATGAAATGTTAGAAGCAGGCGAGCTTAAAGTGCCAGCGATCAATGTGAACGACTCGGTGACCAAATCTAAGTGCGACAACAAATACGGCTGTCGTCACAGCCTTAATGATGCGATCAAGCGCGCCACTGATCATCTGCTGTCCGGAAAAAAAGCGGTCGTCATTGGCTACGGCGATGTCGGCAAAGGTTCTGCTCAGTCTCTGCGACAGGAAGGCATGATTGTTAAGATCACAGAAGTCGACCCCATCTGTGCCATGCAGGCATGCCTCGATGGCTTTGAAGTTGTTTCAACCTATCTCGACGGCGATGCCAGCAAAGGGGTAAATACAGAGCTTCTCGCCAACACCGATATGCTGGTCACCAGCACGGGCAACTACAATGTGTGTGGCTCAGACATTCTCGAAGTGCTGAAAAGCGGCGCCGTAGTGTGCAATATTGGTCACTTCGATAATGAGATTGACACCGCCTTTATGCGAGACACCTGGGAGTGGGACAAGATCAAACCACAGGTACACAAAGTCTATCGTGACCGCGCCAACAACGATCATCTGCTGCTGCTAGCAGAGGGTCGTCTGGTCAACCTAGGCAATGCGACTGGCCACCCAAGTCGTATTATGGACGGTTCTTTTGCCAATCAGGTGCTGGCACAGATCGAGCTCTACAAGCGTGAGTTTGCCAGTCAAAATGATGCCACAAAAGCTGGCATGCTCTGTGTTGAAGTACTGCCCAAGCATCTGGATGAAGAAGTCGCAGCCCATATGGTCGGTGGCTTTGGTGGTGTAATTACCAAGCTGACCCAAGAGCAAGCCGACTACATCAATGTGCCTGTTGAGGGCCCATTTAAAGGCGAGAGTTATAAGTACTGAGTGACGGCTAAGTTAGGCTACAACACTATCATCCGGACTCCATTTAGGAGCCTAATTCAAAGGCACAGCGCCATGTGTCTTTGAGTTGCCTGAGGTGAGAATGACAAATTAAGTAATAGAACACGGAAACCAGGAAGTAAGTTTCATGACGAACACAGCCCCCATCAGCTTTGAATTCTTTGCAGCTAAAACCGACGAAGGTCGTGAGAATCTAAGAGCCACCTGCGCCAAGCTAGACAGGTACAGCCCGCAATTTTACTCAGTGACCTATGGCGCTGGCGGCTCCACCAGAGACACCACCAAAGATATAGTGCTCGATCTGCATCAAAACGGTTACTGTGCCGCACCCCATCTTTCTTTTGGCGGCGACAGCGCCGCCGATGTGATTGATCTAGTGAAGTCCTACAAAGAGGCCGGTATTAATAAGCTGGTCGCGCTGCGCGGCGACCTGCCCTCTGGTATTGGCGGCACCAAACAGCTAATCCATGCCAACGAATTGGTTGCTTTGATTCGCGAACACACCGGCGATCATTTTCAGATTAATGTGGCTGCTTACCCAGAGATTCATCCCGAGGCTGAGAGCTACAGCAAAGATGTTTACTGGCTGGGCGAGAAATTTAAAGCAGGCGCCGATCAAGCGATTACTCAGTATTTTTACAATGCTGATGCCTACTTCAGGTTTGTCGATCATTGTGCCAAGGTCGGCATTGATCAGCCCATAGTGCCTGGCATTATGCCCCTGACTAACTACCACAACCTGCTGCGCTTCTCAGATAACTGTGGCGCAGACATCCCACGCTGGCTGTCCTGGCAGCTAAAAGAACGCAGCGACAACAGCGAAGATCTGGTCAAATATGGTATCGACGTAGTTAGCCAACTCTGCGAAACCCTGTTAGCCGGGGGAGCTCCTAGCCTACATTTTTACACTATGAATCGTTGGCAGATTTCTGATACCTTGTGCAGCAACCTTGGATTTCCGATAAAAACTGCCTAAGAAAAGCCTATGCGCATACCGCGAATTTATACCGCACAGAGCCTAGTGACTGGTGCCCAGATTGACTTGGATGATGGCGCGGCCCGCCATCTCACTTTTGCATTGCGTATGACTCAGGGCCAAACCATCACGCTTTTTAATGGCCGCGGTGGCGAATACAGCGCTAAGCTGACTCAGGCAAAAAAAGGCAAAGCGTCGGCAGAGATCACTGGATTTCTGGATGCCAACCGAGAGTCCCTATTGAAACTGCATCTGGCCATAGGTATTTCCCGGGGTGAGCGCATGGACTGGATTGTGCAAAAGGCCACAGAGCTCGGAATTAACCAAATTACACCATTGTTCACGGAACGCTGCGAAGTGAAGCTGAGCGGTGAGCGCCTGGATAAAAGAGTCGCCCATTGGCAACAGGTTGCTATCAGTGCCTGCGAGCAGTCTCAGCGCAACTCTGTGCCAACTATCAATAGACCCATGGCCATCAATCAATGGATACCAGATGCTGAGTCCAGCCTTAAATTAGTGTTGCACCACCGCACACGGCAGCGTCTGTCTGAGATGGCCAACACAGATAACAGTATTGGCTTGTTAGTTGGCCCTGAGGGGGGCCTGTCCGACAATGAAATTGCCCTGGCACAAAGCCACCAATTTCAGCCCCTAGCTCTAGGCCCCAGAGTGCTGCGCACCGAAACGGCGCCGCTAGCGGCCATTAGTATCATCCAATCCGTCTGGGGTGATATGGGTTAAGTTATAACCCATTATCTTTCAGCTCAATGAATCTCAAGAGTCCAAGGCAGCCTTTAAAATCCATTTGGATTGGTTTGCTGATGGCCAGTTCATTGGCCCATGGTGCGATCTTTGGAGACGGTGACCAGAGCAATGGCATTGAAGATCAGAGAACCAAAGCCCCAGCTAATCTCGTTAAGGCGGTTGGAACTATATTTTGCGATGGTGGTTTGCGCGGCACAGGCACTCATATTGCATTGAATGGGAAAGGTGAAGAACAATCAGCGGAACAAAACCTGTCCATTATTGTGACCGCCGCCCATGTGCTTTTCGACCCTAACAGTGGCGAGCCATTCCAGCAATGTAGCTATAGGCCAGAAAACAAGCGGCTGAAATCTGTGCCTTTTGGGAAGGTTTCTGCTCATACCTACCAGCCTCTTTCTCAAGATAAAATGCGCCAATCCGAGACCGATATTGTGTTTGTAGCCCTAGTACGAAACCTCTATCAACAGCGCCTGCCTCTTGCCATAGAATCCGCAGTTGAACAGCCAGAAGCCCAGTTGCAATTGCTGGGCTATAACAGCGATAAAGAGAGCATTAACCTCAGCACCAACTGCCAAAGCTACAGCTCCAAACAATTCCGCAGTGAGTACTTACTGTTGCATAATTGCGATGCACGAAGCGGTGCCTCTGGCGGGCCATTGCTTTTTGAAAGTAAAAATGGGCTGGGGACGCGGATCGTTGGTATTCATGGCGGCACTCTCTCTAGCGCCGCGTTGTCCAGCCCGCCACTGTCCAGCGACAGAGAAAAAATTGATGGCGCTAAAGTAAGCCCGGAAAGCTGGATTAATCAGGCGCGTAAAGTCGACCGCAAGCTACTGGACCAACTGCAAAACTTTATTGCATATCTGCGTAAGGATTCTGAAGGTCAAATTCAACCTCACGGGCAAAGCCCGGAATATTGACGCCTTTGTCCGACAGTTTGAGTTGAGCCTCATCAATCAGAGCTTCGCCAAATCGATAGATTACGTCTAACTGCCCAGCGTCGGCGCGATCAGCATACTCCGCTGCCGCTGCTCTGGTCTTTTCGCGCTTTGACAGGTAGTCGGCATACTGATCCCTGTACCTTGCCGCCAGCATGATTTCAGCTCGGCGGGCCGATAGAACCACCGCTGTCGCATTATTACCGCCAAAACCTTTAGAGTTGATAAAGGCCACCTCCATCTTGCGCTCTCCCAGGGCCATATCTACCAAGGGGAAACGCGCCCGCTCCTGATGAACATCCGACGCAACTTCTCCGATGGTTTTGATGCCGGGAATTATGTCGTACTTAAACGTGCCTAATGCCGAGATCAGCTGATCACCACTGGCCGTTGAAAGCGAGTGACCAACAAAAGCTTTGGCCGCAGTAACCGGCCAATCAGCAATATCAAAAGCACGGGCGACACGGTCAATCAATTCAGACTCAGTGGTGCGATTGGCTGGGGTGCTGGACCCGTGGGCATGGACAAAGCTATTTTGCTGAACGGCTTGTTTACCAACGATACTCACTGCAGCGGCCACGGCCTTGGAAAAAGAAATATAGTTACCAACGCCTGGCGCGGAGATCGACTTCTTTACGCCATCTGCATTGATAAACACATCTGGCACAGCGCCATGAATATCTGCACCCAACTCAACCGCCAGGGCATCATCCATCAACACTATATATTGTGTAGCCTCAGACAATGTGAACCCACAGTTATGGCCAAAGGGCCGACTAGCGCGACGCCAATCTGGGGTATCTGTGCCATCCAGCTTGGCAAGATTTTCATCAGAGCCCAGAGCACTCATATTGGAAAAACCCTCTGATATCTCTGGCACCACTGCCGCTTCGGCGTTACCCACAATAGCCACCCGACGGCGGCCACTGCGAATATCCCTCACTGCAGCCTGCAACACATACAGAAACGTGGCGCAGGCACCGGTTACCGCTTCGGTATGACCAACACTGCCCAACACATAGGCATTAATAAAGTCAGCGGGCATAGAGTTCAAAGCCAGTGGTAACTGCTTAGCCGTGGTACGAACACCTTTTTGGCGCCCCTGAAGCAAACCTCCCATACTCTCGCTATCCACCTGACCCAATGCGCTGGATGAGTAAACACCGATCTGATCTGGATTGACGGAAGAGGCAATGCGATCCCAATCAATGCCAAGAGAATGAACAGCATCACTGCTACCTAGCAAGGCCATTTGCAGGCTTCGAGGGTGAAAGCGGCTGTTGTAGTGATCCTCTGGCTTAAATCCACTGGGCAATTGGCCGGCAGCTTTGGCCGCGAGTTCATAATGAGACTCAATCAGGTAGTCACTTACCGCTGAGGCTGTCACCTCTACACTGCCATCTTCAAGATCACGTATCTGCCAGTCTTCCGGGCAATGCATGGGTAGATCACGCTTAACCATTGTGAATACGATCTGTTCATCTTGCTGGTGGGCAAAGGTAATCTTTTTATTGCCGGGGACAGCAGAGGGGTTGAAACTCTCGATCTTGCGCACCAATGTACCTTCAAGCACCGGCACCCGAAATTTGCTTTCAACGTCTTTAGCACTGAGCACTAAGCCCTCCTGATCAACATAGCGCTGACCCTGTTTTACTACCTGCCCCATCAAACAAGCCAAACCAACAATTGTTTGACGCTGTTCCTTCTCGGGCAATGATTCCAAAATCATACGCCGAAAGGCCTGATGAGATGAACTGCGTCCTGCAGCGTTATAACCGCCAAATCCGACAATCACCGGGAGGGAATTAACCATAAAATATCCTTATAAGGTAAGTAATGGAATGGCGACAGTGTAGGCAATATTCCCAGGCAGTTATTTAACTATTCGGCCATATTTATTAGCAATATGGCCATTTGTTACTGTATTCTGGTCATCATGGCATTCAACCTTACTCTTTTACTCTGCGACAATATGCTGGTTTCCAGCAGTACATTGGCTGCTGAAATATTTAATTTTGCTCAGGCCATGGCCAGAGCGACCAAGCATCCAGTGGGCGATATAATGATCCGACGCGTCACCCCCGACGGTCAGCCGGTACAAACCTCGGCAGGATTTGAACTACAGCCAACCCATAGTTTGGAAGATAGCTTTCAGAGCGACTTGATTCACATACCCGCCCTTTGGCGAAACCCCAGGCCAGCTGTCACTAAATATCAGGCTTATGTTCCCTGGCTGCGGGAGCAACATCAGCAGAATTGCAGTTTTACTGCCGTGGGCACGGGCGTGTGCTTCCTAGCAGAAGCTGGGCTCCTCGACGGAAAACCTGCTACCACACACTGGCATTATTTTGACCAACTGCAAAAACACTATCCGCAGGTGCAGCTAGAACGGCAACACTTTACAACCAAAGCGGGCAATATTTACTGCGCCGCCAGTGTAAATGCTATGGCAGAATTAATTGTCTATCAGGTGGAACGGATTTTTGGCCGGGTAATCGCGCGTCAGGCGCAGCGAAACTTCTTCCATGAGATACGCAATATTTCCGAACCGGAGGGATTTGTTGATCAACAACAGACAAAGCACGCCGATGAGGCTATAGCTCAGGCACAAATATGGATACAGGATAATTTGGGTAAGCCACTGACTGTGGCCAATCTTGCTCGCCAGTTCGGCATGAGTCAGCGCACCTTTCATCGGCGCTTTACCAATGCAGTGGGAACAAAACCCAGTGATTATTTAACCGAAGTCCGTATGTCCTTTGCCTGTGACCTGCTAAAGAATACAGATTTGTCGATACTGGAAATTGCCAGCTACAGCGGCTTTAGCGACGGTAGCTGGTTCTCCTCAAGATTCCGACAATGGTCCGGCAATAGCCCAAAGGCCTACCGAGACACGGTGCGGGCTAAGCTTTTTAATTAGTGCGGCTTAACTGAGACTTTTAATCAAAGCATTCTCAGCCGCATGACACCTTCAACATCAGCAATCTGACTGCTCACCGAGTCGCTCACATCGCCTTCGACATCAATAATGTTATAAGCAATTTCACCGCGGCTTTTGTTGACCATATCCACCACATTGAGCTCTGCATCAGCCAATATCGACAGCACGCTGCCAAGTACCTTGGGCACATTACTATTGGTAAAGGTAATACGTGTACCACCGTTGCGAGCCATTTTGGTCGGCGGATAGTTGACGGAGTTGCGAATGTTGCCATTCTCCAGAAAGTCCATCAGCTGATCCGCAGCCATTACCGCGCAGTTCTCTTCAGCTTCTTCGGTACTGGCACCTATATGAGGCATTAGCAATACATCTTTGCGACCCAGCAGTGCAGGGGCGGGGAAGTCGCTGATATAACCAGCAATAGTGCCAGCATCCAAAGCAGCAACCATATCGTCGGTGCTGACAATTTCTTCCCGAGCAAAATTAAGGATTTTGGCATTGCTTTTCATCAGGCCCAAAGTGTCTTTATTGATCAGGTGCTTTGTGGCCGGAATAGCGGGGACATGAAGGGTAATAAAGTCGGCTTCGGCCAGAAGTGCTTCTAAGCTATCCATACGCTGAACCCGGCTGGACAATTGCCATGCGGCTTCAACAGAAATAGCCGGATCATAGCCGACAACATTCATGCCCAGATCCAGTGCCAGATTGGCAATAATAGAGCCAATGGCACCAAGACCAACAACGCCCAGCGTTTTGCCGGTGATTTCTGAACCAGCAAAACGCTTCTTTTCTTTTTCCAGCAATTTGCCCATTTCACCAGAGTCATCCATATGACCCAGATCTTGAACATAATTCATGCCGCCATAAATATCTCGCGACCCCAACAGAAGGCCAGCCACGATCAGTTCTTTTACAGCATTTGCATTGGCACCCGGGGTGTTAAACACCACGATGCCCTGCTCTGTGTATGCCTCTGTGGGAATATTGTTGGTGCCAGCACCGGCGCGAGCCACAGCAACTAGGCTCTCTGGAACGACCTCTGTGTGCAATTTCTGGCTGCGTAGAATGAATCCCTGCGGGTCTGCGCATTCACTTGAAACCTCGTATCTGTCCGCAGAAAACCGGCTTAGGCCTTTTGAAGAAATGGCATTGTATGTACGGATTTTATACATTTTATCTCTCAGTAATATTTAACAAATAAGTGCTTGGCTGATGCCGTTAGACTTTTAGCTAACCTGTGCGTAGGCCCAGTCAAGCCAGGGCAATAACGCTTCAAGGTCGGCCTGCTCAACAGTGGCACCACACCAGATTCGCAAACCAGCCGGGGCATCACGGTAAGCGCCTATATCATAGGCGGCGCCTTCGGCGTTAAGCAGCTTGACAATCTCCTTGACCTGATCGGCTTCAAGATCCAGAGTCAAACAAACGCTGGTGTTAGAAATTTGGCCTTCTTCCTGAGCCAGGAAGTGCGCCCAAGAGCGCGTTTCCACGAAGCCCCTGAGCACATCCAGGTTAGCCTCTGATTTAGCAATCGCTGCAGGCAGACCGCCAATAGATCGCACCCAATCTAGAGCATCGAGATAGTCGGCCACACAGAGCATTGAGGGAGTATTGATGGTTTCACCACGGAATATACCTTCAATCAATTTACCGCCTTTTGTCATGCGGAAAATCTTGGGCAACGGCCATGGGGGAGTATAGTTTTCCAGACGCTCAATAGCCCTTGGGCTGAGAATCAACATCCCGTGAGCACCTTCACCGCCCAGCACTTTTTGCCAGCTGTAAGTGACAACATCGAGCTTTTCCCAGGGCATTTCCATGGCAAAAACAGCGGAAGTAGCATCACAGATTGTCAGGCCAGTGCGGTCATCGGTAATCCAGTCAGCATTAGGGACTTTTACACCGGCGGTGGTGCCATTCCAGGTAAAGATGCAATCATGATCAGGATTTGCCTGACTCAGATCTGGCAATGCACCATAATCAGCAACGTAGCTATTTAACTCTTCCAGTTTTAGCTGCTTGGTGGCATCGGTCAACCAGCCACGGCCAAAGGATTCCCAAGCAAAAATATCCACAGGCCGTGCACCAAGCACGGACCACATGATCATCTCAACCGCGCCGGTATCAGAGGCAGGCACTACACCGACCCGATAACCTTCAGGCAACCCAAGTATCTCAGCGGTGTCAGCACAGGCGCGGCCAAGGGCAACCTTACCTAGGGACGAGCGATGAGAACGGCCCAACGTAGAGATATCCAAATTGGTAACGTCATAACCCGGGCGCTTGGAGCAGGGCCCAGACGAAAAATTGGGGTTGTTTGGCAAAGTAGTTGGTTTCATTGTGCTTATTTATAAGGACGCGATAAAAAAAGGGGCCACATCATAACTAGAGGTCGCTCGTAGATAAAGCGCTTTGAGTTAAATAGTCGTTATGTGAGTTAGTTGGAGACAGCGGACAAAAAAATACGCCGTGTTAACAGCGTATTTTGTCATGCTTAGGGACAAAGATTATTTTGCACTACGCTCTTTCTCGATAAGGAAGTTCGCAACGGACAACATGCCTTCAAACCCACCGGCATCGCGGGTGCTAACACGGTATTTACCATTAACAATAATCTCTGGTGTTCCGCGCACACGATAACCGCGCACTCTTGATGACGCCTGATTCACCATACTGGTCATGCCGAAAGAATTGTAAGCCTGATCAAATTTGGCTTTATCAACACCCTGAGCAACAAAAATCGCCGCCAGATCGGTTTTGGTACGCACCTGTTGGCGCTGCACATGAATAGCTTCAAAGATTGGCATATGCACCTTATCCAAAACCTTGAGTACCTTGGCGCTGTAATAGGCGCGCGCATAGGGCTCAAGTGCTGGCTGCCAAATGGCCGGTGTCTGCTGGAAATCTACATCATCTGCCAATGTTTTTGACCAGGGGTGCAACAGGGCTTCAAAGTTGTAACAGTGACCACAGGTGTAGGAGAACACTTCGTTAACTTCAATTTTGTTAGGGTTAGCCGTGCGAACTGCCTGAGGCAATACTTCATAGTGCACGCCTGCTTTGTACTTGTCCGACTGTGCCTGACACATAGCCATGGGCAATATCAGCACCAAAAAAACCAACCGCTTGATCCAATGTTTCATACCTGTCTCCTTCAGCCTGTCTTAACCCTTGGGGCTTTTATCCACTTAAGTCTAGTTCAAACCAGAAATGTAGTTAGAAACTGCTTTTATTTCTTTGTCACTCATATTAGCCGCAACGCCCTGCATAATAATGGCATTAGCACCGCTAGCACGCTCACCGCGACGATAGGCCAGAAGCTGCTTGGCAATATAGTCGGCGTGCTGACCACCAAGCGCGGGGTAACCAGCGGGGTCATTGCCATTGCCTGAAGGCGAGTGACATCCGGTACAGGCCGCAACACCAGTTTTCATATTGCCGCCACGATAGACGTTTTCGCCGTAATCCAGTGCTTCGTCAGGATTACTGATACCCACCAGGGTGATATCAGCGGCGCCAGAGATCTGACGACTTTTGCTGTTATAAAAAGCAGCCATATCTTGAAGGTCTTGGTCAGATGATGCATCGAGGATGCCGGTCATCTCTACAATGACGCGCTCTCCTGACTTGACCATACGCAGTTGCGCAGTCATGTACTTCTCTCCTAGGCCCGCAAGCTTGGGAAAAGACGCGACCATGCTGTTGCCGTCACCGCCGTGACAGCCTGCACACATTGCTACTTTCGACTCACCAGCTACTGCATCTCCCGCAGCCAGTGCCTGATTTGCTGAAAATGCTGTCAACAAACAAATAATACTTAAAAAGCTTCTTTTCATGGTTATTCAACTCTCGCAATCCGCTAGAATAGTCGCAGTTTTATACGTGCGACCATTGGACATTAGCCCTATCGGCTAAAGCGCGCGCATTATATACCAATAAACCCAGTTTCTTACAGCCGCTTAGCGATGTCTTTTATGGATTCAATAGCAATTAACTTTCAAAGCGCCGCATTCCTCACCAGTGCACCCTCAACAAAGCAATGCCCAGAGGATACTGGCTGTGAAGTGGCGTTTGCCGGACGCTCCAACGCGGGTAAATCCAGTGCCATTAATACGCTGACGCGCAATGGCCGTCTGGCTCGCACCAGTAAAACCCCTGGGCGCACACAGCTAATCAATTTCTTCCTGCTGTCCGATGGGGCTCGCCTAGTGGACTTGCCCGGCTATGGATATGCCAAGGTGCCCAAGGCCATGAAAGCCGAATGGGATCGTCATTTGGCGGAATATCTACAAATGCGGAAAAGTCTGGCGGGGCTTATTTTGTTAATGGATATTCGTCATCCACTGCAGGACTTTGACCTACAGATGCTCAATTGGGCTGCCCAGGCTGGTCTGGCTGTGCATATTTTGTTGACCAAGTCTGACAAACTTAAGCGTGGCCCAGCCCAGAACGCTCGGCTCAAGGTTGAGAAGCATCTCCGGGATATGGACCCTGGATGCACGTTGCTCTCGGTGCAAACATTCTCGTCGCTCAAAAAACAAGGTCTTGAAGAACTTGAAACCCAGCTTAATCATTGGTTGAGTGCCGAGTTTGAAGAGCCCCAAGAATTTGACGAGCCGGAAGGATCTGTTTGAGATAACTGAGTTGGCTCATAGAACTCATGGCTAGCCAACTCATGCTTTTGAAATGGAATAAAAAAACCCTGATCTAAGTTTTAGACCAGGGTTTAAGCTACTACTTAACTTACTTCGGAGAGAGCATGTTTTGCATCAGTTAGTTCGGGGGAGAAACTATGCAATTAACAGTTGCAGTAAATTAGACATAGCTTTGTATATAAGTTCCATTCTGTTTAAAAAAATTTATTTTTAGCAAATTAAACCCCATCTGAGGCTATATTTGGTGGGCGGAGGTTATGATTTTGAAAGGAAGTTGCCTGTGTGGCGCCGTAATCTATCAGGTGCGTCGTTTTCATCCAGAAATTGCTAACTGTCATTGTGTTACCTGCCGTAAATTCCACGGTGCCGCCTTCGCCACCTATGGCAAGGTGCAGGTGGAAGATCTTGAGTGGTTGGCAGGTATAGATCAGCTAAAGGTATTTGTGTCCTCGGCTAGCGCGGAGCGGGGCTTCTGCTCAAACTGCGGCTCTAGCCTATATTACAAAATTGCCGGCCAAGAGCAGCAGTACTCCCTGACCCTTGGCACTCTGGATTGCGAACCGGATCGATCTGTCGACATTAGTATTTTCTGTGGGTCCCGTCCGCAGTGGTCGCTAGATAACAAAGACCTTCCAGAATTCGACGTGTGGCCAGAGTAATCGTTCTTTTTAGGAGGCCTAATGAGGTTAGTGGGCTTCGTCCCAGTTGTCGCCAACACCTACATCAACCACTAAGGGCACCAATAACTCGGTGGCGTTTTCCATACGATCGTTCAAGCCCTCTACAAACATCTGCAGCTCTGACTCCGGCACCTCTAGGACAAGTTCATCGTGGACCTGCATAATCATTTTGCTCTGCAGGTCACTGCTTTCCAACCAATCATCCACATGAATCATAGCTAGCTTAATAATGTCTGCGGCAGTGCCCTGCATGGGTGCATTGATTGCCGTGCGCTCTGCCGCCTGACGGCGCATTCCATTTCTGGAATTGATCTCTGGCAGATAAAGGCGACGACCAAACACGGTTTCAACATAGCCCTGCTCGGCCGCAGTATGACGAATATTGTTCATATAGGATTGAACGCCGGGGTAACGGTGGAAGTAGAGCTCAATGTATTCTGCCGCCTGCTTGCGACCAATATTGAGTTGGCGCGCCAAACCAAAAGCGGACATGCCATAAATCAAGCCAAAGTTAATTGCTTTGGCGCTGCGGCGCATATCTGCCGTGACCTCACCGGAGGCAACACCAAACACTTCTGCGGCTGTGGCGCGGTGAATATCTTGGCCTTCGGAAAAGGCCTTTAATAAACTTGGGTCCTCAGACAGGTGGGCCATTATTCGCAATTCAATCTGGGAGTAATCCGCGGCAACCATTTTGCATCCGGGCGCTGGTATAAACGCTTGGCGAACTCTGCGACCCTCTGGCGTGCGCACGGGAATATTTTGTAGGTTTGGGTCTGAGGATGATAACCGACCTGTTGCTGTGCCCGCCTGATGATAAGATGTGTGGATACGCTTGCTATCAGGGTTAATCATGGTGGGCAGCTTATCTGTGTAGGTAGACTTAAGCTTGGCCAAGCCGCGATGCTCTAACAATACTTTCGGCAGTGGGTAATCCAGCGCCAGCTCCTGTAACACCTCTTCTTTGGTTGAGGGTGCACCTTTGGCGGTTTTCTTTAATACCGGTATTTCCAGTTTTTCAAACAGTATCTCGCCGAGTTGCTTGGGAGACGCGAGATTAAACTGCTGGCCGGCCAGCTCCCAGGCCTCAGTTTCCAGCGCCGCCAGTCGTTCAGCCAGCTCTTGGCTCTGCTGGAATAATAAGGTGTCATCCACTAGCGCCCCGGTGCGCTCAATTCTTGAAAGAACCGGTAGCAATGGCAGCTCGATATCCCTAAATACATTTACTAATGTGGGATGGGCTTCCACCTGGGGCCAAAGGCACTGATGAAGCCGCAGAGTTATATCTGCATCTTCGGCGGCATAGGGCCCTGCCTGGTCTAGAGCAACCTGATTAAAGGTCAGCTGGGCCGCACCCTTGCCTGCTACGTCAGAAAAACTTATGGTGGTTTCTTCGAGGTATTTTTCTGCCAAGCTATCCATATCATGGCGGGTAGCCACACTGTCTAAAACATAGGATTCCAGCATGGTATCAAAACAGATGCCCTGCATTTGAATACCGTGCTGGGCTAACACGCTCATGTCATATTTAAGGTTTTGACCGACCTTTTTAATATTGACGTCTTCAAGTAGTGGCTTCAATTGCTCTAGCACCGCCTCTTGCGACAGCTGCTCTGGTGCACCCATATAGTCGTGACCAAAGGGAATATAGGCCGCCTCGCCAGGTTCTACGGCGATGGAAACACCAACCAAAGACGCCTTCATATAGTCAAGACTGGTTGTTTCTGTGTCTACTGCGACCAATTCAGCGTCTTTTATTTTACTCAGCCAAGTGTCCAGCTGCTCTTGGGTTAACACCGTCTGATAATCTTTTTTATTAGGCGCTGCAGGGATCGCGGGGCTGGAGTTTTCGTCCGAGTCTACCGAGGTAGCAACCTCAGCAGATGGTCCGCCATCCTCTAATTCGGCAATCCATGTTTTGAATTCCATTTGTTTAAAAAGAGCCAGCAGAGCACTATCATCAGCGCTGCCATTATGCAGATCGCCAATGGCCAACGTCATCTCGACATCTGTTTTGATCGTGGCCAACTTATAGGATAGATAAGCTAGCTCTTTGTGCTCTTCGAGCTTGGGAGCCATAGTTTTGGCGCCACGAAATGCCAGCGCGGCGACCTCGTCGAGACGGGCATAAATGTCATCAAGCCCCCCTATTCCCTGCAATAAGCCCAGCGCAGTTTTCTCACCTACACCTGGGACACCGGGAATATTGTCTGACTTGTCACCCAACAGAGCTAGGTAGTCAATGATGAGCTCCGGAGGGATACCGAACTTTTCAAGCACCCCTTCCCTACCTAACACCTGATTGGTCATGGTGTTTTCCATAGTAATATGCTCATTCACCAGCTGAGCCATATCTTTGTCGCCGGTGGAAATAACCACCGGCTGTTGCGCGGCTGTAGCCTGCACAGCCAATGTGCCAATCACATCATCGGCTTCCACGCCCTCGATAACCAGCATGGGCATACCCATAGCCTGAATAATCTTGTGAATAGGTTCTATTTGCAGACGCAGATCATCAGGCATAGGCGGGCGATTGGCTTTGTACTCGGCGTACATCTCATCGCGAAAGGTCTTGCCCTTGGCATCAAACACCACCACATGAGTGCTCTCTGGATAGTCTTTTTGCAGACGACGCATCATATTAATAACGCCTTTGACTGCTCCAGTCGGTTTGCCTTTGCTGTTGGTCAGAGGCGGCAGAGCATGGAATGCGCGGTAGAGATAAGAGGAGCCATCAACAAGAATAAGTGGTGTTTTTGTGGACATAGTTTCCATGCACTTTAACGGTGAGTTAATGGTTTTAAGGATACATGATTTACTTGAAACAGACCTTAAATTGCGCAATCAGCCCAGTGATAAATTCAGCGTATCCATTGCTGTTAAGTGCCTGATTCAAACCCTGAGGGTCTAACTCTACCAGCGGCAACTGCAAGGCGGCGGCCAATGTTTGGGCATCTTTACTCTGGTACTGGCGCTCTGTGAAAACACAGTGAGCACCATTGTCGCTGGCGGCGATAGTTCGCAGCTGATACTGACTCTTGGCTCCTTTTGCAGCACCTGTACTATCTCGAAGTGAGAGGCCGGCCCTTAAATCAAATGCGTTGGCAAAATGGCTATAGGCATCGTGATGACTCAGATAGCTTTTATCATGATGGGGAGCCAATTCTGCTTTTAGCCTCTCGATCTGACGATCGGTAATAATGGTTCGCTCTGGCAGGCCTAAGTTCACCTGGATATAAGCGGCAAGAATATTGGCATTGTGAGGGTTGAGCCAGATATGGGGGTCAATACCCAAGCCATGATGATGCCTGTGCTCTTGAGTCCCTGCCGTTGGAAACTGCATTGGTAACCTAAGTGCAGTGATTAAGTTTTCCGCAGGCACTTGGACTATAGACTTGGCGCTGCGGGTCTCAAACTCTTTGCCAATCCACACCACCAGGTCGGCCTCTGCCAGCTTTTTAAGGCCGGACACAGGCAGTGAGTAATCGTGGGGTGATTGGGTTGCTGGCATAAGATAACTAACGTCAGCATGATGCCCTGCGGCGGCTCGAGCAATTATCGCCAGAGGTTTGATGGTAGTGACGATTATTGGTTTGGTTTCCGACCCTTCTGAATGACCTGCAGGTGTTTGCAATAGGGTTGAAGACGCTTTAGCAGCATAAAACACAGCGCAAACCCAGAACAATGCTGCCAAAGTGTTATATTGTATCTTTTCTGTACTCATAGGTTATTATCTATTTCCAGTATGACTTCAGCGCGTTTATCATTAGCTGATTATCATGTTATATTATAACGTATCAATTTATTTAAACCTATCAATAGAGGGTTGTTTGCCATGCTGACAAACTCTAAGTTAGTCCATCAGCCTCATGACCACGGGCGCTGCATCAAAGCAGCCCTTAGCCGTGCCCATGATATCTGTGCTGACAAAGGCGCCCGCATGACCAACACCAGGGAAGCCGTGTTGCGATTATTATGGGAGAGCCACAAGCCTATTGGGGCTTACCAACTGCAGGCCCAGCTGTCCGAACTACAAGGCAAGCAAATTGCACCCCCAACGGTATATCGCGCCATTGAATTTTTGCTTGAGCTGGCGCTTATTCACCGCATTGCCTCATTAAACGCCTATATTGGCTGTCCTTTTCCCAACAGCGAACACAGTAACCTATTTGTGATCTGCACTGCCTGTGGCAGTGCAGCGGAAATAACCAATAATAGCATCAATGGGTTGCTGCAGAGCGCTAGCGATAAAGTCAATTTTACCCTGCAAAGCCAATCCCTTGAACTGTTTGGCCTGTGCCCGAAATGCTCGGACAATCAAGACGCTGACCCAAAGGACCACAGTCATGACTAATGCATTGATTAGCCTGGATGGTATTAACAAAAACTTTGCCGGCCAGGCAGTACTGCAAAATATTTCCATGGCGCTGCATCAGGGGCAAATCACCACCCTGATTGGCCCCAATGGTGCAGGCAAGTCTACATTAGTGCGGATTATCCTCGGCTTAATTAAACCAGATTCCGGCTCTGTAACCTCTGCCGAGAATCTGCGAATAGGCTATATGCCCCAGAAGCTACATATAGATCCCACTTTGCCGATCTCTACCTGCCGCTTTTTGCAGCTGGCCAATACCTCCCATAAAGCTTGCCATGAGGCATTGCTGTCGGTGGGCATTGAGCACCTGGCAGAAACACCTTTCCAAAAGCTGTCTGGAGGTCAGATGCAGCGTGCGCTTCTGGCCCGGGCGATTCTTCGCAAGCCTAATCTGCTGGTGCTGGATGAGCCTGTGCAGGGCGTGGATATCAATGGTCAGAATGCGCTGTATAAAATGATTGCCGACCTAAGCAAGAGCTTAAACTGCGGAGTGCTGATGGTGTCCCATGACTTGCATATTGTTATGTCAGCCACAGATCAAGTGGTGTGCCTAAATCATCATATTTGTTGTCAGGGGCGGCCGGAGCAGGTAACTCAAGACCCAGCCTATTTAGATATCTTTGGCCAATCTGCGCTCTATGCCCACCACCATGACCATCACCACAGTTTGCATGGAGAAGTGCTGGATGCCGACGGCGTGCATCAGCACGGGGAGGGCTGTGACCATGATTGATTTTCTGCTTTATGCCTTGCTGGCGGGCCTAGGGGTTGCGCTGGTGGCGGGGCCGCTAGGTTGCTTTGTGGTGTGGCGACGCATGGCTTACTTTGGTGACACGCTGGCTCACAGCGCACTGCTGGGTGTCTCTCTGGGCGTGCTGCTAGGTGTTAATTTGAGTATCACAGTCACCGCGGTGCCATTAATAATGGCGCTTGGTCTGGTCTATCTAGAACATCGAGGGTTTTTAGCCTTGGACACGTTGCTGGGGATCCTCTCTCATTCAGCGCTGGCCGCAGGCCTAGTGGTAATAGCAATGCTGCCCAATGTGCGTGTAGATCTGATGTCTCTGTTATTCGGCGACCTTTTATCTGTCACAGTCAGTGATCTATGGGTTATCTATGGGGTCGCGGCAGTGGTTCTGTTGTTGCTTGCTGCGCTGTGGAAACAGCTGATTAATATCACCGTAGACCCTGAACTGGCGGCGGTGGAGGGCACTAATGTGAATCTGGTGCGCGCGGCGCTGATGCTTATTACAGCGCTAGTAATCGCCATCGCAATGAAAATTGTTGGCGTGTTGCTAATTACCGCGCTGTTGATTATTCCTGCCGCAACCGCAGGCCGCCTGAGCCAAACGCCGGAGCAAATGGCCATGACGGCCAGTGGCATTGCAATGGTCACCGTGGTGATGGGCCTGGCGCTATCCTGGTACACAGACGCGCCGGCGGGGCCGGCGGTGGTTATTTGTGCGGGGCTGCTATTTACCCTGTCTCTTGGCGTCAGGCAGCAACGTTAAAAGGTAGCATCAATTGAACGCCAGGTACTGCGCAGCATAATCTCGCTATGGGGCGCTCTAAAGAATCCGTGGTAGTGGCCTTTTGGATTAATCAGTACCAACTGGGTGCTGTGGTCAATGGTGTAATCATCGCCCTCTAAAGGCACTTTGTTGTAGGCAATATTGATTTCAGCGGTTAAACGGCGAATCAAATGCTTGTTACCGGTGACACCAACAAACGTTTCATTGAAGTAGGGCACATATTCCGCCAGCGCCTCGACTGTGTCTCGCTCTGGGTCCAGCGAAATCATCACAATCTGAATTTTCTCTTTTTCGCTGTCTTTCATCTTGCTGTAAGTGTCGTTCAGGATGGCCAGCGTCGTGGGACAGATATCCGGACAGTTGGTAAAACCAAAGAAGACTATGGTCCACTTATCCTGCATGCGGGCAATATTGAACTTGTCGCCACGATGATCAATCAGCTCGAAGTCGCTAAAAATTCTCGGCGTGTCCAAAACAACAGCGCCATTAACACGCAACTGCTCTTTATCCATGACCACAGCCTGGTTCATACGCCAGATAAAGCCGTACACCACCAAAAGAATAAATGCCAAGATGATAGCGATTGTTCTACGAATTGCGGCCTGTTGCCCCATGCTGTTAGTCCTCTTAGGTAACTTGTCTTTACAGTGCGGCGATGTAGCGCACTTTTTCGATCAGATAATGGTCTAGTAGCATCAACACAAATAGAACCATTAAATAAATAATAGAAAACTTAAAGGTTTTCATACCGCTGTCTTTATCCAGCCACATCACCACCGCCCAGTAAAAAAAGCGTGCGCCCAGCAGTAGTGAACCCACCAGATACAGCCAGCCAAACATACCGGTCAGGTAAGGCAATGTGGTGATAACAATCAACATAACCGTGTACAGAAGAATATTAATCTTGGTGTACTTTTCACCATGGGTCACCGGCAACATGGGTATTTCAGCACTGGCGTATTCCTCTTTGCGGTGGATGGCCAGCGCCCAGAAATGAGGTGGCGTCCAAGCAAAGATAATCAACACAAGCAGCAAGGCATTGTGGTGAATTTCACCAGTGACCGCGACCCAGCCCAGCAGCGGCGGTGCTGCACCTGCCAAGCCGCCAATAACAATATTCTGTGGCGTGGCGCGCTTGAGAAACATGGTGTAAATAAAGGCATAACCCACCAGTGATGCCAGAGTTAGCCACGCGGTGAGGATGTTGGTAAACAGCAGCAATATGGCCATGCCCGCCAGCCCGGTCACCAGAGCAAAGATGACTGCCTGGCGCGCATCGAGGCGGCCCTGAGCGATGGGGCGATTGGCTGTGCGCGCCATTTTATCATCGACATGGCGATCAACAATGTGATTAACCGCGGCGGCCGAGCCAGCGCAAAGTGCGATACCCAAGTTGCCAAATACTAAAACCTCAATGGCAATCCATTGATCCGTTGCCAGCAGCATGCCAATGATCGAAGTAAGTATCATTAGCGCGACCACATTTGGCTTGCACAGCTCTAGGTAGTCTCGCCAATTAACTGTCGTGGTTTCAACGTTGGACATTGTTTGTTATCCCAATGGGCTCTTATTATCGGTTCGGCGAGTATTTTAGCAGATGTTTTAAATCTTCTAGCAGACCGCCGCCATCATGTTGTTGGGTGTAATACAAAACCGCTTGATAGTCTGGCGTCACAACAAAGTATCTGGCCTCGGCCATATCCCAGTCGGCTGAACTACCTTGCAGCAATTTTTTCAGTGCGGAGCTATCAATAGGGTTGATGACCAGATAAGGGTGCACCGCTTGTAGCTCTTCTAAATCAATTAATTGCAGGTTGGCAGCATCTGGCAGATAAACGCGCTCCAGACGACGACTGGATTTACCCAGCAACATATGAATCTGACGACTGTTTACCAGCACATCCTGACAACCCTGATCGCAGCCTTCGCCACCGGCAACAACCACTTTCCACTTAGCTGCTTCATCCTGTGGCAGGGCGGCTAGTAAGGAGCTCATGTCCACCGTAGGCGTGACTATTTCACCCTGATTAGTCGTACCAAGCCGCTCCATCATAGCGAGGCGCTGTTCTTCCGTTTTCGGGACCATCAGAAATCCCGCCAAGATCACACCGAAAACAATAATCAGCATCAACCATATCTGATATTGGAAGTTGCGTTGCTGGTTCGTTGTTGAAGTTGGTTCTGTCATGGTATTTCTTTCCTATCAAGGGCGATCATCTTTCGACGCTAATCGCTGTTTTAACCAGTCGCCCAAGTTGGAGTTGGCGATCCCAGTCATAATCAATAGCACTATAGCCATTGCAAACCATTGCACGCCATAGGCTGTATGTTTAGAGGGCTGCACTGAGACAGTGACCCATCCGGTCTCTAGCGCCCCAATCGAATCCTGGTCGAGACGCAACTGGTAGGGGAAGAAGTCCTCCCCGTAAAGCTCGTCGGCCCGTGCCGCCGAGATCCAACCAACCCGTGCTGGCCACTGGGCCGCTTGATCAATACCATCATCGAGTCGGTAGCCGCCCAATGTTTGGTACAAAATCCCGCGCAAGTTCACTCTGCCCACCACTGGCACAATATCCGGCAACAGGTTTCTGTCCAGCGACGCTGGAACCCAGCCTCGGTTAACTAACACTTTATCCGCCAGTCCTTCCACCCGGAAAGACTCAAGTATTTCGTATCCAGGGCGACCGTTTTTTACCCTGTTATCAAGAATAATACGGCGGCTAGAATCTAACTCTCCCGATAACCAAGCGCTGCGATACTGCAAGTTGCTATCAGCCTTCAGCTCGGCAGCGCTTGCGGGAGCCGCCTGCTGATTAGCGTTGTACTGGTTAACAATACGCTGTTTCTCATCGGCCCGATCTAATTGCCAAAAGCCCAACGCCATTAGCAGCGGAAACAGAAACAAGCTCAACAGCAAAATTTTTTTATTGGGCTGCCATTGAAATCGCTGCGTAGATAATTGGGGCTTGATGGTCATCTGTGTTTAAATTCCAACGTTTCTCAAGAGTGGTCAATATTATGCTGTTAAAGACTATTATCGTTGTACTGTTTATTGCCGTGCTAATCAGCTTGTTTAGCGGCCTAAATTTTCTGGTTAAAGATCTGGGCAACTCCAAGCGCCGACTGGTTGTTGCGCTGGGCACACGCATTACGTTGGCCGCGCTACTACTAGGGACTATTGGTTACGGTATCTATACGGGTCAGCTCGGCAGCACTGCTCCCTGGGATCGCAAATTACACCCGGAGGCGACCAGATCAATTCCGCCGCCGCCACCGCCAGTGCCAGTGCCAGCACCGGCCAAAGATCCTCAATAACATTTCGCACAGATAAAAACGGCCAGGGGTTACCTGGCCGCTTGGTCAAATCTGGGGCTTACTACGTAAGTATGTAGACAAATATAAACAGGCCTACCCACACCACGTCAACGAAGTGCCAATACCAAGAGGCCGCTTCAAAACCAAACTGATCATCTTGGCTAAAGTGCCCCTTAAGGCCACGCAACCATTGGATCAACAACATTACTGTTCCCAGGGTCACGTGCATGCCGTGAAAGCCGGTCAACATAAAGAATGTGGTACCGTAGATCCCTGACTCCAGAGTCAGACCCAGCTCTTGATAGGCATGGATATATTCTTCTGCTTGCAGGAACAAGAAGAAGATTCCCAGAGCAACGGTGATACCCAACCAGCGATTAAACTTCTTGCGGTTACCGTCTTTCAGCGCTACGTGAGCAATATGAACAGTAAAGCTAGAGGTCAAAAGAACAACAGTATTCCAAAACGGAAGCCAAGATACCCAATTGAGTATGCCGGGGTTGTTCATAGCTTCGTCTGGCCCTTTAAACTGGGCTGCGTCGCCATTAACTGCCTGATCCGGCGTCATCATAGGTGGCCAAACATTTTCATAACCAGGGTACAAATACTGCGCATTAGCAGCTGAAGCATCCGTTGGCGTATCGTCGAACCATCCCACGGCGGCTTCACCACCAATCCAGGAGCTCACCAGCACGCGGACGTAGAACAGGGCACCGAAGAAACAGGCAAAAAACATCACCTCAGAGAAAATAAACCACAGCATACCCAGCACATAGGATTGCTTGAGCTGTGGACTGGCGAGGCCGCGCATATTTTCGTCAATGACGATGCTCCACCACTTGTATAACACAGCGGCCATAATCAATGAGCCAATCAGGAAGATTGTGGCAGAACCACCTTCCAATACCCATGAGGCTGCGCCCCACGCCATTACACCCATACCAGTTGCCGCAAAAATGGGCAATTTACTCTGGTCGGGGACGTAATAAGTGCCTTCAGTTGACATTGTTACTCTCCGTTTACTGTACTTGTGAGACCTGCGCCACGGCGCGATCTGTTATATCAAACATTGTGTAGGACAGGGTTACTGTATTAACACTGGCCGGTAAATCTGGATCTACAATAAAGACCAACGCCAGCTCGGCACTCTCGCCAGCAGCCAGGGGCTGGTTGTTAAAGCAGAAGCATTCAGTCTTGTGGAAGTAGTCCGCAGCATTGTTGGGGAGAACATTGGGAATAGCCTGACCCAGCATGTCTTCCCCGGTTCTGTTGTGCGCATAAAATACCACCTCGCGCGCCTCACCGGGATGAACCATCACTCGCTCTTCGATGGGGTAAAAGTCCCAAGGCATAGTAGCGTTGTTGGTGGCAACAAACTGCACTTCAATATCTCTCGATGTATCTACTTCGACAGCGACGGCTGTATAGGCGCCATCTGTTTTGCCGCCGATCCCCGTGATCTCACAAAATAGATCATAGAGGGGCGGCAATACAAATATTGCGAACATAAACATGGCAGCTGCCAAGGCAACCAACTTTGCCAGTAGCTTGCGATCATTAGGGCGTGCTGACATGTCTATTCCGTCTCTTATTTAACTTCTGGTGGCGTCGCGAACGTGTGGTAGGGCGCTGGTGTGGGCACTGTCCACTCCAGACCTTCTGCACCTTCCCATACCTTCGGATCATCGGTGGGCTTACCCCAACCAATGGTGCGAATCACGTTAAACAGGAACAGTATCTGAGCGCCGCCGTACATAAATGCACCTATGCTCGACACCATATTCCAGTCGGCAAACTGCAGACCGTAATCCGCGTAACGACGCGGCATACCCGCCAAACCTAGGAAGTGCTGAGGCATAAAGGTAATGTTGAAACCGATAAAGGCAATCCAGAACTGCACCTTGCCCATGGTTTCGTCATACATCCGGCCACACCACTTAGGTAGCCAGTAGTAGACAGCAGCGGTACCACTGAACACCGCACCAGCAACCATTACATAATGGAAGTGAGCCACAACAAAGTAGGTGTCGTGGTACTGCATATCCGCCGCTGCAATGGACAGCATCATTCCGGTAAAGCCGCCAAAGGTGAACAGAATTACAAAAGCAATACTGAACAGCATTGGGGTCTCAAAGGTCAGAGAGCCGCGGTACATGGTGGTGATCCAGTTAAACACCTTCACACCTGTGGGCACTGCAATCAACATGGTGGCGTACATAAAGTACAGCTCGCCGGCGATTGGCATACCTACGGTAAACATATGGTGAGCCCATACTACAAACGACAGGAAGGCAATCGCGGCAGTGGCGTAAACCATTGACGAGTAACCAAACAGCGGCTTGCGGCTGAACGTTGGGATAATCTGAGAAACCACACCGAAGGCGGGCAGGATAATAATGTATACCTCTGGGTGACCGAAGAACCAGAACACGTGCTGGAACAGTACCGGATCACCACCACCAGCAGCATCAAAGAAGCTGGTACCGAAGTTAATATCCATCAGCATCATGGTTACTGCACCGGCCAGTACTGGCATTACTGCCACCAGCAAGAACGCGGTGATAACCCAGGTCCATACGAACAGTGGCATTTTCATATAAGTCATGCCAGGTGCGCGCATATTCATTACCGTGGCGATAATGTTAATGGAACCCATAATTGATGATGCACCCATAATGTGCACGCCGAAGATAAAGTAGTTCACTGTATCCGGGGCGTAGGTGGTTGAGAGTGGTGCGTAGAATGTCCAACCGAAGTTAGGACCACCGCCTTCCATAAACAATGTGGAAGTCAAAATCGCAAATGCGAACGGAAGAATCCAAAAGCTCAGGTTGTTCATGCGCGGCAAAGCCATATCTGGCGCGCCGATCATCATCGGAATCAACCAGTTAGCCAGACCAACAAAGGCCGGCATAATCGCACCAAACACCATGACCAAACCATGCATGGTGGTCATCTGGTTAAAGAACTCAGGCTTAATCAGCTGCATACCTGGCTGAAAGAGTTCTGCGCGAATAATCATTGCGAATGCGCCGCCCATAATAAACATGGCGAAGCTGAACCACAGGTACAGTGTGCCAATATCTTTATGGTTGGTCGTAAAGACCCAACGACTTATATATTTTCCCCAGCCATCAGCCAGAGTTGCGGGACCATGTGCCATATCAAATACTCCCTATTGGCCTTGTTTGTAATTGAGAACATCAATTGGCTGAGTTACGTCGCCAACATCGTTGCCCCATGCGTTGCGCTCGTAGTGCACGACCGCGGCAATATCAACTTCTGAAAGCTGATCAGCAAAAGACTGCATAGAGGTGCCAGCTACGCCATCGATCAGAACAGCGATATGACCTTCTTTTGCGCCCAGCGCAATTGGGCTATCTTTCAGCGCAGGGAAGACACCGGGAATACCGTTGCCGTCGCTCTGGTGACAGGCGGCACATGAACGCTCATAGACTTCTTCACCGCGAACCATAAGCTCGTCAAAGGTCCACTCTTTGCCAATAGTCGAGGCATATTCAGCAACTTCTGCTTTTTTGCCCGCTAGCCATTCGTTGTATTCAGCTTCTTCTTTTACCTCTACAACCACTGGCATAAAGGCATGGCCGATACCACAGAGCTCAGTACATTCACCTACATAGGTACCTGGAACATCTGTTTTTGCCCAGGCCGCAGTAAACAGGCCGGGAACCGCATCGCGCTTAACACCGAAGTCGGGAACCCACCAGCTGTGGATTACGTCGTTACCTGTTATCAGGAAGCGAACTTTCTTACCCGTTGGAATAACCAGAGGCTGAGTCACTTCTCGAAGGTAATGCTCACCTTTCGGTGTGCGGCCGTAGATTTCATCCTGGGAGGTACGCAGTTCACTCATAAACTTGACGCCTTCACCAATATATTCGTACTGCCATTTCCACTGATATCCAGTTACCTTGATATCAATGTCTGCATTTTCAGTGTCATACACTTTTAGCAGTGCGCTTGTTGCTGGAATTGCCATAACGATCAAAATGAGCGCTGGAACAATGGTCCAAATCAATTCAACAACATGATGTTCGTGGAAGTTTGCCGCCACAGCGCCGCGTGATTTGCGGTGCGCGTACATGACGTAAAACATAAAGCCAAATACGGCGATACCGATGACGGTACAGATCCACATCATAATCATGTGAATATCGTAGGCTGCTTGACTGACTTCTGTCACTCCCTGAGGCATATTGAGCTGCCGCGTTGTGCTCTCCGCACTAACGCTGCCGGCCATTGCAAGTGCAACGGCTGGACTCAGCAGTCCCAAGAAAAGTGCTTGCGCTCTTTTCAACATCGCTTGTTTCTCCGTGGTAAATTAGGAATTAAAGCTCTTCCCCTATCTAAGCGTTCCCAGTTTCTGGGAGGCCACTCTCAAAGGCGCGGGGATGATAGCAAAACGCAATAGGTTTCTCTAGCTAGATTGCGATCAATTTCGACTGTTTGGTCTCGTAATTAACCATGCGCTTCTGGAGTAAATACGCATTCTTTGTGGCGCTGGGATTAAAACCTGCTAGATTTAAATGGAGACGGTATCTCAAGCCATAAAAAGACGTTAATCAAACTAGACGCTGCGCATGGGAAATTGACCGGTAATAGCTGAGGGAAGAGAAAGTTTATGCTGCCACTTTCAGAACAGACGAGTGAATTCCTGATCGCTTATTTGAATGAGCGTGTCGCCCATTTGCACCATTCGATAAGCCTCCGCGAAAACGACGGCACCGTTGCCCTGGCTTCTTTTATTGAGCGCTATGTCGAATTGGTCCCGGATTTTATTACCGCGTTTGACGACTTTCTGTCCAGCACAGGTATTGGCGGTGAAATTGCTCGCCAGGTAATTACCGCAAGGGATTTTCTCGATGCCCCGGTTGAGATTATCTCTACCGAAGAGGGCCTAGAGGCTCATATGTACCAAGCCTATCTCGCTCATCGCCTGCTGGAAGAGCTTAACGATGCACTCAATGCCATCTACAATTGTCCGGTGATTCCGGTGGATATGACCAGGTCCAACCTGATAGTCCACCATATAATCGGTGAGCCCTTTGCAAACCATATTGATGGCGCAATACAACTACTCAACGACAAGCTAGTGAAATCCATTGCCAGCGACAAGGACTTGCAGGAAAAACTCACCACCTACACCGACGGTTTGAGCAGTGACCCGATAATGCGCTATCCCTGCCTTACGGAATCATCCAATATCCGCCTACTATTTAAAAGCCAAAATACCAGAGTGCGCCTGCACTAATTTTACGCGGGGTTATCCGAGCCAATCTGGGGCTAGGCACAGCGGGCAGGCTAGGGTTTAGGATCCATCAGCACAACAGGTTGAGTCTGGTTGGCAATTTCATCTGCACTAGTATTCACCCGGGTCTCTAACTCTCGAGGGGTCGACGCCAACCGCATTTCATCTTTGAAACCACAGCTCACGCATTCTCTGTAATCGACGCCATCCACGGCGTAGGCCTGAATCTTGTCCATCTTCGCGCATTTGGGGCAGGTAACCCCGGCAATAAATTGTTTTTTAGTTGAAAAGGCCATGCATAGTTCACCACAATAGGGACTCTATTATATCGGACATCAATGACTATGGATCACTCAATTCGCTCCCACTGCGGTATTAGCCCAAAACTCGGCCAGCGGGTCTATGTGGATCCACAAGCCACGGTTATCGGTGACGTCTGCCTTGGAGACGATGCCTCCGTGTGGCCGGGTGCGGTAATTCGTGGGGACATGCATAGCATCAAAGTAGGTGCTCGCTCCAATGTACAGGACAATGCCGTGCTCCATATCACCCATGCCTCCGACTTCAACCCAGATGGATGGCCGCTGACCATCGGCGATGATGTGGTCATTGGCCACCGCGCTGTATTGCATGGTTGTACCCTGGGAAACCGCATTCTGGTGGGCAATGGCGCCATCGTAAACGACGGTGCCGTTGTGCAAGACGAGGTGATTATCGGCGCCGGATGTATGGTTCCACCGGGCAAGACGCTGGAAAGCGGCTTTGTTTATGTAGGCAATCCCTGCAAACAGATGCGTGCCTTGTCAGAACGGGAAAAAACGTTCTTTTCCTACTCCCCCGCCAACTACGTGAAGCTGAAAGACCAATATCTGGCAGAACAGCAGGAAATTTAAGCCTCGGCGGCTAATTGCTCTCGCAGCGCAGCAATAATTGGCTGGGTCTGTGGACGAACACCGCGCCACAAAGTGAAAGATTCAGCCGCCTGCTCAACCAGCA
>ERZ1046568.561-NODE-561-length-29952-cov-15.364619_pt1 | contig 29952 bp, 22 predicted proteins | sample MGYA00383092_ERZ1046568 | MGnify/ENA primary metagenome ERZ1046568 (study PRJEB29581, sample SAMEA5548362) | metagenome | biome: marine; feature: coastal; material: water | depth 1 m | study: Short-term variability in the microbial, nano- and picoplankton... | reverse complement strand
GAGACTGGCATGGGCACGATGGTACCAACCATAACCAACGCCCGGGCGCGGGTGGCGTACCTCGCGGAAAAGTCCAGAGCAATTAAACTGCCTAAGCTGTGGCCAACCACTGCAGTGACGTCAACTTTGAGGGCGTTGAGAACTTTCTCCAGCCAGTCTGCCATTGCGGGAATGCTTTGCAGTGGTGCTCCGCTTGAACGCCCATGCCCCGGTAAATCAACCGCAATCACATTGTTACCGTGACGAGCGAAGTGGCGAGCGGCTAAGGTCCAGACCGTGTGATCCATCCCTGAGCCATGAATAAAAACGATCGAAGGCTTGTCGCTGTCGATATCGCGAGAATTTGTATAGCAGTAGACGCTGTTGTCATCGATAGTAACTTTCATGGCGTCACCGATTGCTTGGCGGCAACCTTACCCGCGGCGCGCAAGCCTTGCTTTAAATCAGCGATTAAATCTTTTGGATCCTCCAGGCCGATCGACAGGCGAATGGTGCCCTCGCCGATGCCTCCGGCAGCCAGTGCTGCGGCATCCATTCTATGGTGGGTCGTGCTTGCTGGGTGAATGACCAAGGACTTGGCGTCACCCACATTGGCAAGGTGTGAAAACAGATTTAAAGCATCGACAAATGCAATACCTGCTTCCCGACCACCTACAAGGTCAAAGCTGAACACCGCGCCACAGCCTTTGGGCAATAGCGTCTTGGCGAGTGGTTGGTCGGGGTGCCCCTCTAACTCCGGGTAGCCCACGCGGCTCACTTGTTCCTGCTGGCTTAGATACTCAACGACACCTCGGGTATTTTCCACATGACGATGCATGCGAATACCCAGTGTTTCTACTCCCTGCAAAATATGAAATGCCGTAGTAGGGCTCATACATGCCCCAAAATCGCGCAGTCCCTCCTTGCGGGCACGTTGAATGAAAGCGGCGGGACCGAATTCTTCGCTGAACACCAAATTGTGAAAGCCTGCATAGGGTTCAGTGAGGGTTGGAAATTTGCCTGATGCGTCCCAATCAAAGCGTCCGCCATCTACTAGCAGACCGCCAATGACAATGCCGTGGCCACTGAGAAATTTGGTAGCGGAGTGCATGATGATATCGGCCCCATGTTCAAAGGGCTTGATCAAATAGGGCGTGGTAAAAGTGGAGTCGACCATCAGGGGAAGGCCTGCTTGATGTGCAACAGCCGCCACCTCGGGAATGTTAAGCACGTCTAGTCCGGGGTTGCCCACGGTCTCGGCAAACACCATTCGGGTATTGTCCTGAATCGCTGCAGCAAATGCCTGCGGATCCCTCGCATCCACAAAGGTCGTTTCAATGCCGAGTCGGGGTAGGGTATAGGCCAGCAAATTGTGACTGCCGCCGTAAAGTGCGGCTGCAGCTACGATATGTGACCCTGCGCCCATAAGCGTCATGATGGCGAGAGTGAGTGCGGCCTGACCACTCGCGGTAGCTATAGCGCCTACGCCATCCTCTAGAGCGGCGATTCGCTCCTCTAACACCGCATTTGTTGGATTGCTGAGTCGAGAGTAGACGTGCCCAGCGCGCTCAATATTAAAGAGCGAGGCCGCGTAGTCGGAGTCAGGGAAGCAGAAAGAGGCCGATTGATAGATGGGTGTGGCCCGGGCACCTGTAGCGGGGTCGGGTTGCGATCCTGCATGTAATGCTAGGGTGTCTAGCCCTGGATAGTCTGGTGCTGACATGGAACTCTCCTTGGTGCGTAACGAACAACGTTGTGCAATGCCTAGCCGGGCTCAAATTTAAGGTAGGTGTTAGTGAGCTCAACTCTTTCTGCGGCGATCGCCCCGTCATACTGTCTTAGGTGGATTTTCGATGACAGGGGCTTTTGTGGAAGTCGATTGTACTGCTTCAGAAAGTGGTGGGGTAGCAATGCACAAGAAAAATAAAAGGCGTGGCTTAGCAGCGTAAGAACTGAAGGGGATTTTGGCGGGCAAAAAAAACCGGGGCTATAGCCCCGGTCTGCTTATTGAGCGCGTCATCTTGCCGCGGCACCTTTAGTCGCCGGAGCGCACGAGTGTCGCGGTGTACATTCTAGGGCTGTCGCAGGAGACAACGCTACCGATCGTGTCCTGTCGGACTTTCCAGCCACCCTGATTTACGTACTTTTCAGAGTTTTCGCCATAGGTGCTCAAATCTGAGACCCAGTTTGACATTTTCATTGCGTAGCCAGCGTCCTGGGGGTTGCCGTGTCCCGGTAGGTGATAAACGGTGACGCCGGGAACTTCCTGTTCATCCAGATAGGCGCTGTATGTTGCCTGCGCCGCCATCAGGTCTTCCATCTCCATGCCTTCACGAAATGTGCAGTCGCTAAAACTTGCATAACCTGAGGAGGATTCGCCGCCGCCACCACGTACAATTAGTGACGCAAATTCCATGTGCGCGCTGCACGTCCAAACGTCGTTAAATTTGGCGTTGAGTTCTGCTCCCTCGGTAAACCATGCATCTAGACTTTTCCCCATGCCTTTAAAGTCAGGGGTAAAACCGAACCAAAATGCGGTGCGCTCAAAGTCAATGTCAGAACCGAATACGGGGGTCATAACCCAGGCGTAGTAATCGGTCATGCCCTTTTCGTCCGACCAGGCATTCCACTCGCCAATAACTGACATAAGATCTGCCGGGGCTTTGCCCTCGTTCATTTCGCAGCCGTAAAGTTCAGTACCACCAAAGCCGCTGGGCATGTGATGGTCGGCCAGTGCTGCTTGTGTTTGGAGTACGCCAGCTACACCAACGGCAACTAAGGTTTTTAAGGTATTTTGCATTGTTTTTTCCTCGTTTATTTTTATCGTTTTGTTGGTCTAAATTTTTGCAAATTTCAAACACTAAAAACCCTACCTAGGCCGCCGCTTGTCTGTCAAATACCATCCATTGAAGTGTGAATCGGGCATCAAAATGGCGAAAACTTAAGTGCCCACCTCAATAAAAACATAAAGTTTCGAGGGTTTTTTCTGTTGGCAGGGCAGGCGTCATGTGTCTTTTTTAGAGTAGGGCTTATCGCGATGAGAATCGGTAAATGATGGGGGGCGGCAAATGATGAGTGTCGATAAGTAATGAGGCTCGGCGAGTGAAGCGCAACAGTAGTTGAAATCGCAGTGTGAATCGCGGCGGGGACTAACCCACTTCTGGGCTGTCGATTGCATGGTCCATGCCTGCCAGTGTGTGGGTAAGCCGTTTTTTATAACGACGCTGGCGCCGCCGCGCTTTAGCGGGGTTGGCTCGCCAGCCTTGACGCTTATCATGTACCAGCTCATCAAGGTCGTCGGCGGTTTGAATGTGCTTACCGTCTGACTCGTAGGTTCTTCGTGTCATTTTAAACCTCCGGTGGGTGATCGAAGAGTCTTACGTTTCAAGCAACGCAGCAGCAACTTTTACGGCAGTATGAGTATCAACGAAAGTTGGACGCAAACTCGGGGTATGGCGTGGTTGCGGTTGTGCGGCACATATCAGCTTGAGCTGCTGCCCAGCGCATCTTAAGGGTGAATTTTCTGCTGCAGAACGTTCCCCGATAACCTCTACGAGGGTTGCTCAGTGGCTAAAACCTTGGCTGCGGGCACATTAAAGCTCACGGAAGATCTTGCTCGGGAGCGTGCCATTCGCCCCCTTGGACACGGTCATCAAATAACCGCCAAGCCTCATCAATCAAATACACGTGTAGGGCCTCGACTTGATCGGCAGTCAATAAATCAGAGAAGTTACCCATGCCGCGTTCTGCCAGTGTGCCTTCGAGTACGATCTGTGCGAATGCCTTATGGGTGTCGGCGCTCATGCGTCGTAGATCAGGTATTCCTGCACCGCGACCGTCGATGTTGGCGTGGCATTTTGCGCAGTTACGCAAAAACAAAGCCTCTCCCTTGGCTATTTGTCCGGAGGAACCTTGGCGGGGAACTGACGGAGGTGCTTTGCTGGTATCTGCGTAAAGTATTTCGGGTCGTTTCGGAACTTTCCCTCCGTTTAATTTAAAGGCAATCATTCGTCCAGCGTTGCCGTAAGTGTAGGCGGCCATACCGGGTACATAATCGTTGCCATTGCCGCCACCAACTCCTGTTAACAGGGCGATGTACTGAATACCCCCCACGCTGTAGCTCATAGGAGCGGCCATCATGCTTGCGCCAACAGATATTTGATGCAGTGTTTCACCGGTATCAGCATCTAAAGCTACAAGTTCACCGGTGCCGCGACCCTGAAAGACGAGACCGCCTGCGGTGCTGAGTACGCCACCACCGTTCCAGAATGCGTTCATGTTGCCAATCCAGGGTCCTGACGTTTCACGCTCCCAAGCAAGCGTCTGAGTTACGGGGTTCCAAGCCCTTAAAAACCCACGAATAGTGGTGTCGGGTTGTCCTGCGCCCAACACCTCTAAAGGGGGCAGTGTCTTGGCGAGGGCGCTGTCTAAACCCCATTCGCCGGGGGTTGTAAAAATATACTGCGAGTGGCTGTTCAGCCCTCCTTGTTGATAAGTAAACGACTCAGTTGGCATAGTCCAAATCGCGCCAGCCTCCTTCACCGGTATATAGACAAGTCCGCTGTCTGGGTTGTAAGACATGGGTTGCCAATTGTGGGCACCTTGGGGGCCGGGGAATATCAGTTTTGGTTCGTAAAAATACTCAGCCTGCGATGTTTCAACAGGACGCCCAGTCTCGCTGTCAATGTGGCTGGCCCAGTTAACTTGGGCGTAGGGCTCAGCCGAAATTAGCTCGCCGGAAGCGCGATCTAGAACATAGAAAAAGCCATTCTTCGGGGCCTGCATCAGGACCTGACGAGATCTACCTCCAATGTCTAAAGTGGCAAGAATGAATTTTTGAGTGGCAGTGAAGTCCCAGTTGTCACCGGGAGTCGTTTGATAGTGCCAGACCAACTGTCCATTGTCGGGGTTAATAGCAAGAATGGAGGCAAGGTACAGATTATCGCCTCCTTCTGGGCTCCTTAATTTACGTGGATAGGGTGCTGCGTTGCCGGTGCCCACGTAAAGTAAGTTGAGTTCTGGGTCGAAGGCCATAGCATCCCAAACGGTGCCGCCCAGTCCGACTTCCCACAAACTGTCGGGGTCCCAGGTGGTTGCGGCGACCTCAAGTTCGGGATGTTCGAAAGGCGGGTTGGGACTGCCCGGTACGGTAAAAAAGCGCCAGCGCAGTTCGCCAGTGTAAATGTCATAGGCCGTGATATAGCCTCTAGCATCGAACTCAGCTCCGGCGTTGCCGATAATGACGAGATCGTTGGCAATGTAGGGCGCACCGGTAATGGTATAGCCTCGATTGCGATCGATAAACGTGTCGGCGCGCCAAACAACGGCACCGTCATTTTTATCAAGGGCAAATAGGTAGCCGTCCAGCGCCGCAACGAACAGCGTTTTTTCCGCGATTGCAACGCCTCGGTTTACGACACCGCAACACACCTTTCGCATGAATTGCGGGTTGATTTCGGGATCAAACTGCCACAGCGATTCCCCGGTCGACGCGTCAACGGCAAAGGCAATGCCCTGGGGCCCACTGCCGTACAGCACACCATCGACCATTAGTGGTGTTGCTTCATAGCCATGTTCGGAGGGAAGGTCGATATGCCAGGCGTAACCCAGTTCAGCAACGTTCTTCCGATTGATTTGTTCTAGGGGGGAGAAGTAGGCCTGTTGGAAATCACCGCCCCCCGTAAGCCAGTTGCCGGGTTGGGGTGATTCGTCGTCGAGCTTCTGGGCTGCAACTTGGCGGTTGGGCACTGTGTTGTTGTGAATGGACGTTTCTGAGGTGTTGTTTGATGTTTCGCAGCCGCTTACGAGAGTGAGGGACAAACAACACACCAGGGTGGTGAGGGCTCGCATCAATGAGTCTCTTCAGGATCACCAAAAATAAAATCTTTTGATTCTGGTCGAGAGTAAGGCTGTTCCATAAAGCGTTGAACGGTGGTGTTAAAGAGTATTGGGTCGGTTGCAGGAGTGAAGTGGGTTTCGCCGGGAAAAATAGCGAGGTGTGCCTTGGGCAATGTTTGGTACATGAGCACCGTGTGCTCTTCTCGAATAATATCTTTATCACCCGCCATGACTAATACCGGTGCTTCAATGCTGGCCAGCTCTGCTAGCGACATATCGGGTAGTTCCCTAAGAAGATAAAAGTGTTGCTTAAGTGCAGCCCAGTTTTGATCCGTATTTCCGGCGGCTATCTGGCGGTCTATCTCTGTTGAAAAATCCATCACCCAGTCTACTGCCCAGCTGTGTACCGCGCTTTTATCGGGACTCAGATTTGCACCCATGACAGCAAGACGATCAACATTTTCGGGATAGGCGCGTGCGATCTCAAGGCTAATGTTGCCACCATCACTCCATCCGATCAGTCGTACTGGCGGTAGTTGAAGGTGGTTGATGAGTCCGATCCAGTCTGAGGCCATGATTTTGTAGGTCATCTGCTCTTCGGTTATGCCCGATCTGCCATGAGCACGGCTGTCGGCTACGATCACTTGATAGTTCGCCGCAAAATGGCTGATCTGCGCCGACATATCAGCAATGCTTTGGCCGCTTCCGTGTATCAGCACAAGAGGCTCTCCGGCGCCATAAATCTCGTAATACATTTCGATGCCATTGACCGCAAAGAAGCCGCCGGCCTTGTTATTGCTGCCATAATCCGGTGATGAGGCTGAGGCGGTAACCCCGAGGAAGGAGGTAGTAATAGCGGCGACAAAGAGCGTCAGGCTGAAAAGCCTGCTAGTGATGGACATCTAATTCTCTCCCCGGGCAGATAGCTGACTGCCTCTATATTTATAAAGATGCGGGCTAAATCTTCCTCTCCTCTCCCGTGTCGTGTTTCAGCCGAAAAGAGACGTGACCCGATGAACTCCTTTGTAGCACATGAGAGCTGCGCAAGCAGCTCACAGTGCCTCTGCAAGATTTAGGGGCGACTTGCTAATTAATAGGAGATAGCTGGAGCTTATGTTTGTCGCAGTGAGCGCCTACAACCCAGTCGTCCTTTAGCTGTCAAATCAAGCACAATATGGGTGGCAGTAACAGTCAACTGGGGTAGCCGCCCGCTCGGTTAAAAGCGCCTGGCCCCATAGCCGTGGCTTTGCCAGTCAATGCGCTAGAGCGCGTCCCCGGCTCCCTTAATCATGCCACGCGCCACCGCGATCGCCTTGTTGAAGCTGTGCTCTGAAATATATTCGTTGGTGCCGTGCACAGAGCGCGCTTGAGCGGCATCGATCGAATTGCCATGAAACCGATACTGATCCTGAGCGAGGTCAACATAATGTCTTGTATCGGTAGTCGCTTGGAGTAATGAAGGTATTGCAAGTGCATCAGGGTACACCTCGGCTGTGGCTGCACTGATTACGGAAAAGCCATCACCGTTTACGTCAGCAACTCCGGGTCGATTTGCCCATCGGTCATTGCTGATACGTACCGCTGGGTCATCGACAATCTCGGTGATTTCAGCAATCAACATTTCGATCGTGTCCCCCGGCAATAATCGAAAGTTTACTTTGGCCTCAGCGCGCTGAGGGATCACATTTTCTTTAACGCCGGCATTAAACATGGTGATTGCTGTTGTTGTTCTCACCATGGGTTGGGTGAGTGTTTCTTTTGCCATTTGCCGAGCAATGAGGCCATCAAAGAGCCAGAGGTTATTGAATAAAAAGCGCTCCGGCTGGGGCATTTCGCCAGCCATCAGGGCCAGCGCACTGCGCATGGGCTCAACCAGTTTCGGTTTAAAAGGGTTGCTTTCAATGCGATCCAGAGCTCGGGCCAGCGTTCCTATTGCGCCCGTGCTGGCCGGGCTCGAGGAATGTCCACCTGCCGCTTGGGTTGATAGTGTTAGCGTGACGTAGCCTTTTTCGGCCACATTGATCATGGCCAGGTCCCGCCCGGGTAGCAATGGGGTGTCGCGCACCACAAACCCACCCTCGTCGACCATCCAATCGAAGGTGAGGTCAAGCTCGCGCATGCGCTGAGCTAGGGCTGCCGCGCCGTTTTGACCTCCAATTTCCTCGTCGTGGCCAAAGCCAAAGACTAGTGTTCTGCGGGGTGTGTAGCCCTCCTTGAGCAGAGCTTCCGTCGCCTCCAAGAGGCTGAGAACACCTTGCTTGTCATCCAAGGTGCCACGGCCGTACAAATTGTTGTTTTCGATAACGCCGGCAAAAGGTGGGTGCAGCCAGTCACCCTCAGTTCCTGCCTCAATGGGTACCACATCAGTGTGGGCGGTGAACAACACAGCGTTTTTATCAGCATCACTGCCGGGCCAGCGCAATAAGATGCTGTAGGTGTTGACGTATTCTACGTCGAGCTGACGAAAGGTTTCGGGATAGGTCAGCGCTAAATGTTCATTGAGGCCCTGAAAAGCACGGTGGTCAATTTCCGACGTGTCTTGAGAGCTTACCGTTTTAAACCGCACGGCCTCTGCGAGGTGCTCCAGGGGGGAGGCGCCGAAGCAGAGTTGGACCGGTAAAAGTAATAGGCCGGTTAGAATCAATCCCTTGCGGAGACGTCTCCAAGCTGTCTTTGCGTTGGTTTTTTCGGTTCTTTGCTTCATGGCCTCGTTGCCTGGTCGTTGGTTGCCGCTAAACATGGTGCCTTGCTCCTAATGATTGCCCAGTTTGTGGCGGGCTAGGTGTCCAGTTTACTCTGGTTGATTCAGCTGCAGGGATATGAGTACGACTGACTGCGCCCGCTGCCAACGACTCAAGTATTTGCGGTTACCAATGACTCGTACCCGGTTCGCCCTTAAAAGGTCCTACAACACGGTCTGTAATCCATCCGCCGTAAAAGGTGCCTGGCTGGGCCTGCACCCGTTGACCCTGGACGCTACATTCGACTAACCCCGGGTAAAAAGAAACATGCCCGTCGAGGCGCGCAAAGCTAGCTACGGGATTGCGATATTGCCAGGCGATAGCCCCCAGTTCAGCGTGATTTAGTAGTGAGAAATAATTCGCCGTTCCTTTCCACTCGCAAAAACTGCTTCCAACCATGTTGTTTAAAGCCTTCCAGTTCACATCCTCTTCGGGAATGTAGTAGGTAGGTGGGTGAGCGGTTTCCAGAACGCGTAACGTGCGGCAGCTGTTGGCGAGGTTTAAGCCAGCTAGCGAGACATCGACGCGCTCATCACTGGCCACGAGTGCCGGGGGGCGTGGATAGTCCCACACGGACTCTTGCCCCTCTAAAGGTAAACAAGCGAAATCAGGTCGCTGGTTGCCAGTAAATTCCCACATAAATGTTCCTTAGTTACCGTTAGCGATAGCTTCTAACCCGCCGTGAGACTATTCGGCGCCCGTATTAGCAGCCTGTGGGGCCTGCCATCGCACAAACACTTGCTAGCTTATGGTCGCAATAGCTTCTATTTCAATCATGAGCTCAGGCAGGGCTAGGGCCCTAACCTCAACGATGGTGTCTGCTGGATAGGGGGCTGTGAACCATTGTTCCCGCAGCGCTACGATGCGCTCAAAATAGCCCATGTCCGTGAGATAAATGGTGACCTTGACCACTTTAGATAGATCGGAGCCACCGGCTTCTAGGGTCCGCTGCAGAGATTGAAAGGTTGCCTCTGCTTGGGCATCAAAATTATCTATGCCCACCAGCTCACCCGTTTCGGAAATGGCAGCATGGCCCGACAGAAACAACAGGCCGTTGACTTCAAAGCCGGGTGAGATTCGAAAAGGCGCTAGGGGATCTGGTGTGAGTTTAATGGGGGTCGCGGTCATTGAAATATCTCCAACGGTGAAAGGGGCCCAAAGAACGCGGGGAATTTCCGGCTGCTTTTTAAAAGCAGTCAGCGGCCCTATGCCTACGAGCTATTACTGCCAAGAGATCATACTGGGATGGGGTTCCATAACCCAGTAGGGTTGAGTGCACCGAGTCATTGTGTGACTAGCGCGTCCAACAACGTTCTGGCGTCGGCGGTGTTTTCAAGACCGGATAGAGGATTAATCTTTATGTTTTGCGGTGGCGTTGGGCCGGATAAACGGCTGAACGATGGCTACAGCAGCGCCTTAATAGGCCCAGGACTGTGATGTTCCACAGCTAAATAGCGCTATTACCCACTCGAAGCTGATCTGCGGGGGGCGCATTTAAGGGCCGGGTGTTTGCAACCCTGTCGGCGTTAAGGGGTGTCGAGGGCAGGTTTATAAAAAGCGCAATGTTGGCGCTAGGGCTCGTGTCTGCCAGAGGGTTATCCAGTGTTTCGCATGCCTGCAGCAACCCCGGCGATAGTGACCATAAGGGCTCGCTCGGTGGCATTATCAGGATTCCCTCGCTGTCTGCGTAATAACTCAGCCTGCAGCAAGTTAAGTGGGGCGGTGTAAATATCTCTAAGGTCGATTGACTCACGTCCCCAGGTGTCGTGCTCTAACTCTGTTTCTGTCTCTAAAATTCCGAGAAGTACGCTGCGGTCGTCACTGAGCTGTTGCCGCAGTGCCGCCCCTAAATCTGCGAGTTCCGAGGTTACGAGCAAACGGTCATAGAGCTCTGCAATGGTAAGGTCTGATTTAGCGAAAACCATTTCTAGCATGGATAGCCTAGCGCCAAAAAAGGGCCACTTTTGAGCCATAGTTCTCAGTGTAGCCTCGTGTCCACCGGCGGCAGCTTTCGCAAGCGCCGAGCCTGCACCCAACCAAGCTGGAAGCATCAGACGGTTCTGAGACCAGGCAAATATCCAAGGTATGGCGCGTAAGCTACTAATGCCCCCATCAGATCGACGGCGGGTTGGACGTGAGCCTAGGGGCAAACTGGCAAGTTCCTGCTCGGGTGTGGCCTGTCGGAAATAGGGCACAAAGCTGGGTTCGTCTCTCACCCATCGGCGATAATCCTCACAAGAATCTGTGGCTAACTGATTCATGAGCAATCGCCATTCGTTGGCAGGTTCCGGGGGTGGGGTTAGGTTTGCCTGTAAAATCGCACTGGCGTAGCGGCCTAACGTATTCACAGCCAGAGGCGTGAGGCCCAGCTTGGTTCGGATCATCTCTCCTTGCTCGGTCACTCGAAGCCCATTTTCAAGTGATCCCGGGGGCTGTGACAACAGAGCATCATGCGCGGGAGCGCCGCCGCGACCTATGCTTCCGCCACGCCCATGGAACAGCTGCAATTTAACATCGGCGTCTTTGCAAACCTTTAGCAATGCTTCCTGGGCGCTGTACTGCGCCCAGCCTGCGGCCAACATACCCGCATCTTTGGCGCTGTCGGAGTAGCCAATCATCACCATAATTTGGTGATCGCAGCGGGCGCAGTAAGCAGCATCGGATAACAATTCTTCGATGACTCTAGGGGCACTTTCAAGATCATCAAGGGTTTCGAAGAGGGGGGCTACCAACATTTCAGTACCGCAGCCTGTGGCTTTGAGTAGCAGCTGCACAGCCAGTACGTCAGACGCCTCAGCGGCCATAGAAATAACATAACTCCCCAAAGCAGATTGCGGCGTTTCGGCGATAACAAAAAAGGTGTCGATCACCTCCTGAGTCTCTGGTGTCGGGTTCCAGTCTCGGGGCAGAAGTGGTCGTGGATTGTGAAGCTCGGCACGCAGCCACTCGCAACGCTGGTGTTCACTCCAATCCTGATAGTTACCGACTGCTAAAGCCTCGGTGAGCTCGGAAATAGCTTGGGTATGCCGCGCACTTTCTTGGCGAATGTCGAGTTGAATGAGGTAGGGGCCAAAGCAATGGGCTCGGCGTAATGTATCTAGGAGGCAGCCACGGGCGAGTACACCGAGACTAACCATTTGCAGGGATTCGTAGCAGGCCTCAAGAGGGGCAATAACTTCACTCATGGTCAGTGGCGGTGGCCCCTCAAGCTCACCTTCTAGGGTTTTTTCAATGTGTAAGCGTTGCGCCTGCAGACGGTCTCGAAGCGGTTTAAGCACAAAGCGATAAGGTTCAAGAGCACCCTCAGCTTGAGCTTTCAACGCGTCAGAGGCGGTCGTAATCGACAACTCCTCGTAGAGCGTTGCGATGTCACCTTCGAGCAAAGTACAGGCTTGCCATTGCGCCAAAAGCAGTACTTCGCGGGTCACGTTAGCGGTCACATTTGGGTTGCCATCGCGATCACCACCGATCCAACTTGAGAGTGTTATGGGACTCCACTCAGGAGGGGGAGTGGGTAAGTCGAAGCGTTCACAAACGTCATCGACAACTCTCAAAAATTGCGGCACCGCGTCCCATAACGAGTTTTCGATAACGGCAAATGCCCAGCGAGCCTCATCAATTGGCGTTGGACGCTCAGTGCGGAATTCTTCGGTATGCCAAATTTGTGACACTAATTCCTTGAGGCGGCCATAGTCTCTTGAAGTTTCTGCAGGATTGTCTCGCAGGGTCTCGAGTCGAGTCAGGCAGTCGTTAATTTCACCGTGCTTGTGGATTAATGTTCTTCGGGTGATTTCAGTCGGATGTGCGGTGAGAACAAGGTCAATCGACAATTTTTCGAGTACTGCATGCACGCGGTGAGTTTCGTGGTCAGCCGAAAGTTGCCGGAAGGCGCCCTCAAGACTAGCTGCCGCTGAGAAGAATGTCTGACTGTAATCGGCCACAGTATGGTGCTGCTCTGCGATATTGGCGAGGTTAAGAAAATGGCTGAAGGCCCTCGCGACATCCAAAATTTGTTTGTCATTTAGCTCAGTGAGCAGAGCGCGCAGGGCTTCCTGATTATCATCATCCCGACTTTCTTTAGACTGCAATCGAATCGCTTCAACCGCATCAAACAGACCAGCATCGCCCTGGCTTTGAATAACCTGACCGAGGATTTCGCCCAAGTAGCGAACATTTTGGCGCAGTTGTGCAGTGTTGTTTGTCGAGGAGGGCGTCATGTCTTGGTTCGCTTTCGGTTAAGGGGCAGGCGCGTCGGCAGCAGGCTTTCTTTCATGCGAGCAAGGTGTTCAATACAGGGCTCACCGCGCTTCAATGTCACCCCGGTCACTAAAATATCGATAATGACGAGGTGTACGATTCGCGATGTCATGGGCAGATAATCCTCGGTATTTTCTGAGGCCTCGAGACCGATGACACAGTGACTGGCCTCGGCCAACGGTGAGCCTTGGGCTGTCAGCGAAATGATGGTTGCACCGCTAGAGGCTGCAAGCACTGCTGCATCGACGATGGCTTCAGTGCGCCCCGTGTGGGAAATAAAGACAAAAACATCACCTTGGCGGCCTCCGGCGGCAAGCATGCGCAGCATTAACGGATCGGTGTGGGTGGTTACAGGAGTCTGAAAGCGAAAAAATTTGTGCTCCGCGTCCTGAGCGACGGCAGCTGAGGTGCCCATTCCAAAGAAATAGATTCGACCGGCGGCATCAAGGTGTTCGACTGCTTCCGCTAGCGTGTCCAGAGGTAGGTGTTCCCGAGCTAGCAGCAGGGCATTAACGGTATTGTCGACCAACTTACCGGGGTAGGTTGTCACCGTATCTTCCGGATCTACAACCTGGCTTATGTAGCGCACCCCAGCTACTAGGGAGCGGGCCAGCCAAATTTTAAAGTCGGGGTAGCCCGTGGCGCCCAATCGCTTGCAGAAACGATTCACTGAAGGCTCGCTGACGTTGGCCCGTTGAGCCAGCAGCGCGATACTGGCATGGGTGGCTGCCTCTGGGTCAGCAAGAACCACTTGGGCAATTTTCGTATCTGACTTGCTCAGCCCGGGAAGCGCTGCCTGAATTTGCGTCAATACATTGTTGTCATTAGCCATTGGGAACCTTCTCGCAGTGATGGTTTGGTAAACAACCGTCAGTGTGGCAGCTATAGAATGTAATCATAACAAAATAATAAGTTGCAAATCTAACTAAAATGGCTAAATATGTAATAAAGCTTCATTATAGAAACACCGTTTTAGTCACTGATAGTGCGAGGGACAGGTCATGATAAGAGTTGCCATTAACGGGTTTGGTCGTATCGGCCGAAATATATTACGGGCGTACTATGACCGTCCCAAACTGGCGCAGGCCATAGAGATTGTGGCTATCAATGACCTCGGCGAGCCTGCAATTAATGCTCACTTGTTAGAGTTCGACACAGCACATGGCCGCTTTGGTCATGAAGTGACATCGGGAAAAGATTTTCTTGCTGTTGATGGTAAGCGGATCGCAGTGTTAAGTGAGCGTACGCCAAGCGCACTGCCTTGGGCAGAGCTCGACATCGATCTTGTTTTGGAATGTACCGGCCTGTTTACAGCACGGGACTCTGCCGCGGGGCACCTTGAGGCTGGCGCTCAACGGGTTCTTGTTTCCGCGCCCACCAAAGATGCGGACGCAACGATTGTCTATGGCGTTAACCATAACGCGTTATCTTCCGAGCATCGCGTTATCTCAAACGCCTCTTGTACGACCAACTGCCTAGCCCCGGTGGTAAAGCCACTGCATGACCAGATCGGACTGGTAAGCGGTCTGATGACCACTATTCACGCCTATACCAATGATCAGAATCTAAATGATGTCTACCACAAGGATTTATTCCGCGCCCGAGCCGCGGGACAGAGCATGATTCCAACCGCTACCGGTGCGGCTAACGCGATTGGTCTGGTATTGCCGGAGTTGCAGGGCCGGCTCGACGGTTTGGCAGTGCGAGTTCCCACACTCAATGTCTCGCTGGTCGACCTCAGTTTTACTGCAGCTCGCGATACGTCGGTCGAGGAGGTCAACAGTCTGATGGCAAAAGCAGCGGCTGACGATGCCTTTGGAATCTTGGGTTATAACGAGCGACCTCTGGTGTCGGTCGATTTTAATCATGACAGCCACTCAGCTAATTTTGACGCCAATCACACCCGAGTAGCAGGGCGGTTGGTGAAAGTTTTGGCGTGGTACGACAACGAGTGGGGCTTTTCAAACCGCATGCTAGACAACGCCCTTGAGCTCAGCGCCATCGCTGGCCTGACTGCGGATAAGGCCGCCTGATTGCGCAATTAGGTCTTGATGGGGGTATGGGTCACACTAACTTTGGTGCTCCCGTCACTGTACCCACCCAAGCTTGCGGGAGATGTAGCCTATGGGGTGTGATCTAAGGCGTGTGCCAAAGTTGAAACGCCCCTCTGGGTGCGAGAAAGGTAGCCACTGGCGCCTTGGCGGCTTCGGCAACTTCTAGAGCCTCGTGGGCCACGTCAAGTTTTTCCTTCCCCACTATATGCACTGCACCCCAATGGCAATCTTCCAGTCGTTTTTTGGACAGTGAAATTCTTGCATGGGGCGCTGTTGTGGGATGGGTCATTAAAGCCGCATCTAACGTGCAGAGACCCTCGTGGATCTCGTTAGCACAGGGGAATAAAGACGCCGTATGGCGGTCGCCACCCATGCCTAAAATCACAACGTCGAAGGTGCCTAGCTGCTCGAGCTGAGTACAAACGCTTCGTAGGTTGCCTTCTTCGTCTGGAAAGTCAGGGATTAAACTCAGAAACTGAGCGGCAGCAGCGCGATTTTGCAGCAGGTTGAGACGAACCATCGCCTCATTAGATGCCTCGTGATCTGAAGGCACCCATCGCTCATCCGCTAAGAGAACGGTGACGTGCTCCCAAGGAATGTTGGCTGTTGAAAGCTGCGCAAACAAAGGGCGGGGCGTAGAGCCGCCAGAAACAACGAGGGTCGCTTTGCCGCGCGCATTAATGCCGGTTTGCAATTGGCGAGTAATGGTTTCGGCCAATGCCAAATTGAGTGCATCTGGCGATGCGAAGCCGTGGTCAGACATGCCAGCTACGACCGTCTTTTTCTATCAGAAGCTCGGCTTTGGGTGGGCCCCAAGATCCGGCATGGTAGGGCTTGGTTTCTATATTCTTTTGGCGGCAGGCCTCAATCAATTCGTCACACCATCGCCAGCTTTCTTCAATCTCCTCGCGCCCCACAAACAGCGATTGGTCACCATTAATGGCATCTAGAAATAAGCGTTCATAGGCGTCGGGAATTCGGTTCATGCCGGTAGTTTCCCGAAAATCCAAATCTAAGGTGTGGTTCTGTAAGGACAGCTTTTCTCGAAGCGTCTGGCGCTTGGACGCCATTGTTAGCTCGATACCCTCTCTGGGCTGCAACCGGATGATTAGCTTGTTTGCGCTGGTGCCGCCGCTAAAAATATTGTGAGGGAGGTCTTTGTACTGAATGATAATTTCGGTCAGCTTCTCAGGAACGCGTTTGCCGGTTCGAAGGTAAAAGGGAACACCGGCCCAGCGCCAGTTGTCGACGTGAGCCTTGATGGCTATGAACGTCTCGGTATCGCTGTCGGGGCGCTCGCAACCGGTCTCCTCAAGGTACCCGGGCACGGCAGCACCAGAAGACCATCCTTGACTGTACTGCCCTTTAATCACGTGATCGGAAACCTGATCGACATCGATACGTCTCAACGCTTTGACAATTTTTACCTTCTCGTCGCGGATGCTATCGGCCTCGAGGCTGTTAGGGGGCTCCATAGCGACGAGACAGAGCAGCTGCATCAGATGATTTTGAACCATATCGCGAAGCTGACCAACGCGATCATAGTAGGACCACCGGCCCTCGATGCCGACGATCTCGCCAACGGTAATTTGAACATGGTCGATACAGTTGGCGTCCCATTGACTGTTGATAAAGCGGTTTGCAAAACGCAGCGCTAATAAATTTTGAACGGTCTCCTTACCTAAGTAGTGATCGATGCGATAAATCGACCCCTCGTCAAAGTAGCGAGCCAGAGTTTCGTTGACCTCTTTTGAAGATTCTAGACATTCGCCAATTGGCTTTTCTAATACGATTCGGCAGTCACCGGTAAGACAGTTGTTAGTAGCTAGATTGTTGCAGATAAGAGCGAAGATGCTGGGCGGCGTGGCCAAGTAAAATAAGCTGACACGGGTATCATCCAGCGTCGCTCTGATACCGGCGTAGCTGTCGGTACTAGCGAAGTCGGCTCCCACATACTGGAAATGTCGCGAGTAGTGCTGCCACTCGGCGTCGGAGGGCGACTCTGAGCCCATGTAGGCATGCATGCGTTGCCTTAGGCCCTCCAAAAAGGTGTCGACGTCGACTTCATCCCTGGCGATTGCCGTAATGCGCAGGTCGTTGGGTAGCAGGTCGGCACGATCAAGTTGAAATAGCGCAGGGAAGAGCTTTCTCGCAGAAAGGTCTCCGGAGGCTCCAAAAATAATTAGGTCAACACCGCTCATTGGATTGATTCCTTTATCTTCGACAACTCAGAGGCTTCACGACTGAGCTGGGTGACGGCGTGCCAGTCACCTGACTGAACTTTGTCTTTAGGGAGCATCCAAGAACCGCCCGCCGCTTGGACATTGGGCAGTTGGAGATACTCCAACAGGTTCTTCGGGCCAATTCCGCCCGTGGGTACAAAGCTAATACTAGAAAAAGGGCCAGAGAAAGCCTTGATTGCTGCCGCGCCACCCGAGGTGCTGGCGGGGAAGAACTTCAAAACTTTAAAGCCGGCCTCGGCTGCGCGCATAACCTCGGTCGCAGTCACCGCTCCAGGCAACAGGGGTGTATTTGACGTGATGCTTTTATCAAACAAGGCATCACTTTGACCCGGAGACACGATGAATCGAGCACCCGCGTCGACTGCGGCAGAAAAGTCGTCTCCATTACAAACGGTACCAGCTCCAACGTGTGCGTCAGGAACCGCTTCGCTGATAGCTTTGATCGCGGCAAGGGCGCAGGGTGTCCTCAGGGTGATCTCGAGAACTTTTATGCCCCCAGCCACTAAAGCTTCGGCCATAGGTATGGCGTCAGCTTCGCGCTCGATAACCATGACGGGAATAACAGATGCGGACGCTAAAAAATTGTAGGCTTGTGGAAGCACGATCAACCTCTAATATGGGGGTCATTGAGTGACGCTGCGGCGCCCAATAGGCCCAGTTGGCTATGGGTTACGACAAATGTGGGAATGTCAGATAGGTAGTCCGCAAAGCGGCCCTTTGCGAGAAAGCGCGCCCTGAAATCACTGCGCCTCAGTAAGTCGAGATAGCGAGGGACAATACCTCCCGCAATGTAGATGCCGCCCTTTGCCCCCAGCGTAAGGGCGAAATTACCCGCTGCCGCACCAAGCACCGCAAAAAACATGGCCATAGTTTCTTTTGAGAGCGCGTCATCAGCACTGAGAGCTGCAGCGCCAATTTCAGCAGCGCTGCTGTATTTGATCTTAAGGTTTCGGTGGTCGGCTAGAGCTTGATAAATATTATTGATACCTTCGCCACAGCAAAGCCTCTCGATAGAGACGCGACCATAGCGGGCTCTCAAAAAATCGAGTACTGCCGCTTCTACGTTGGTAACGGGGGCAAAGTCGACGTGTCCACCTTCCCCGCTAATCACGAGTGGCTCACCGGCATGCGTTTTGGCAAGGGTGGCTACGCCGAGACCCGTACCGGGGCCTAGGGCAACACAGGGGGCTCCGGGTTCAGCGCGGCCACCGCCTACTTTTTCGAGGTCGTTTTCTGATAGCAGCGGCAGGGCCCGGGCAGCTGCGGCAAAGTCGTTAATGATGTTTACTGATTGCAGCCCAAGCGTGGTCATCACCAGTTTTCGGTCAAATCGCCATGCGCTATTGGTAAAGCTAACAGGTTGAACATCCGGTGGTCCCGCCACTGCTAGGCAAGATTCTCCCGCATCGGCCATGGATAACCCCGATTTTATAAGGTCGCTTTGAAGCTGTTCCAAAACATTGCTAAAGGTGGGAAAAGCGGCGACTTCATAAGAGCCTATTAACCGGTATTCATTTTTTTGATCGTCACAGATGCCGAAGCGGGCATTAGTGCCGCCGATGTCGCCTAGCAAATGCCACTTATTTGCCATCTCAGGCGACCTCAACGCGCGCGCTTTGGTGCGTGAAATGGGTGTCAGCGTCGAAAAGAAAACTGGCGCCTTGTTCAGCAGTACTCACTTGATTTCGAGCTGCAGAAAATAGGTTTCTGCCAACAGTAAATTGATCGGCATTCGGTGGGGTGGCCCTGTTTCTGTTGGCCAGTTCGGGCTCTGATAGCGCAACGCTGAGTTCTCCCGTATTGGCGTTGAGGGTAATCATATCGCCGTCTCTGATTCGAGCTAGAGGGCCGTCTGCAGCGGCCTCTGGCGTAATGTGTATTGCAGCAGGAACTTTGCCTGAAGCGCCACTCATACGCCCATCGGTAATCAAGGCTACTGCATGACCTTTATCCTGAAGGCTGCTTAAGAGTGGGGTGAGCTTGTGTAACTCAGGCATGCCATTTGCCATAGGCCCTTGAAATCTCACCACAACAACGCAATCACGGCTGAGCTCCCCCGAGTCGTAAAGTGCTTGCAGAGCGTGCTGTGAGTCGATGACGACAGCTGGGGCTTTTACAATTCGGTGAGCAGCGCTTACGGCAGACACCTTTATAACGCTACGCCCTAAATTGCCCTCAAGTAATCGGAGTCCCCCTTCCTCTGCAAAGGGTGCTTTGGTATCCCGTATGACCGTGTCGTCAAGGCTTGCTGCGGGCGGTTTTACCCAGCTGATATCAGCGTTACCTAGGCTGGGTTCACTCACAAAATCAGCAAAGGGGAGGCCTAGGCATGTGCGTGCATCACTGTGCATGAGTCCGTCCGAAAGCAGGTTTTGAAACAGAACCCCTGTGCCTCCAGCGGCATGGAAGTGATTAATATCAGCCTGCCCATTGGGATATACCCGGGCGAGTAGAGGCGTGGCTTGTGATATCGCATCAAAATCGGACCAGTTCATGATGTACCCTGCGGAGCGCGCTATGGCTATCAGGTGAATACAGTGGTTCGTGGATCCTCCAGAGGCAACCAGCGCCACTAGGGCGTTAACTAAAGCCCGGGCATCAACCTGCTCCCCGAGTGGGGTGTAGCGACTGCTCTTGGCGGTAATGCGGGTGACTTGCTGGGCAGCGTAGGCAGTCAAGGCCTCACGCAAGGGTAATTCTGGATTAACAAATGACGCGCCGGGCAGCTGCAGCCCCATGGCCTCTAGCAATAATTGATTGGTGTTTGCTGTGCCATAAAAAGTGCAAGTGCCCGCGCTGTGGTAGGACGCGCTTTCGGCGTGAAGCAGCTCTTCGCGGGTGGCATTGCCCTCGGCAAAGCGCTGGCGTACGGCTGCTTTTTCTTTATTGGGCAGGCCTGAGGGCATGGGGCCAGCAGGTATGAACAGCGCGGGCAGATGGCCAAACTGAAGCGCACCAATTAAAAGCCCCGGCACGATTTTATCGCAGATGCCCAAAAGTAATACTGCGTCAAACATTTGGTGGGAGAGGGAGACCGCAGTTGCCTGCGCGATCACGTCACGACTAAACAGCGACAATTCCATACCGGCTTGGCCTTGGGTGACGCCATCGCACATCGCAGGTACACCACCGGCCACCTGTGCAGTACTACCGACTGCCCGCAAAGCGGCTTTTATTTGGTCGGGATAGGTTTCGTAGGGCTGATGCGCCGAGAGCATATCGTTAAACGCGGTCACGATGCCCACATGGGCGGCGTCCATAAGCTTAATAGCAGATTTGTCGGTCTCGTTACACGCGGCAAAGCCATGTGCGAGATTGCCGCAACTTAATTGCTCTCTCCCGGGAGCTTGACGGGCCATAGAGTCAATCATTGTCAGATATTCATCGCGCAGGTGACGACTGCGTTGCTCAATATCGGCAGTGACTTTGCTAATAATGGGAGAGACTTGAGTACTCACAGATGCTTCACCAGAGTGATTATAAGGGTAATAAAATAACATATATAGCGTATAAAATTCATTATATACCCCCTTAAATGTAATTTAAGCACATAAGTGACAGGTTATCCGAGGGTGTAGGCCTCAAAAGCACCTCAGCGCCCGTCACTTTGCTGATGCGCCCTAACCAGGTTGAGGTTCTGGTTAGTGCCGCCAGTGATGCCGAGCTTGTTTAGCCTCTAGAGCCTCCAAGGTTCCCGCAGGCAGTTGCTGTCCTCCGGCTTGATGGAAAAAGAGAGGCGCCGTTGTGCTCTTGCCGGTCAACATCTCGTTCATTGTAGTGGTGTCAAATAAGCGGCCGTTGAGCATGGTATGTGAGACGTATTCCGATAAACGGATGTCGTCGAGTACATTGCCGTCAATAATGGCAAGGTCAGCTAACTTTCCCTCCGCAATTGAGCCAATGTCAGCATCCATACCCAGATGGATAGCGGCATCATAGGTGGCGCCACGAAGTGCTTCCCAAGGCGTAAATCCGCCCTGAACCATCATCCACATCTCCCAATGGGGGGCAAGCCCCTCTCGCTGACCGTGGGCTCCAATCATCACTCTCACGCCATTATCTCGGAGCTTCTTTGCGGTCCTAGCGACATTGATGTGATTGTAATGATGGTCAGGTGCCTTGGGTCTGCGCATGCTTCTGGGTTCGACGAATTGCCGGGGTGAATAGCGCATAAGGCGTTCATTGAGCCAGACATCGGTTCGATCATACCAATACTCCTCACCCATCAGTCCGCCGTAGGAGACAACGAATGTCGGCACGTAGCCGGTGCCTACTTGGGACCAAAGTTGTACAACATCATCGTAGATTTCGGCAATTGGCAGTGAGTGTTCAATACTGGTGTGACCATCAATGAGGTGGTTCATGTTGTGTTGAAACTTCATGCCGCCCTCAGGAACCACCATAATGCCTTGCTGATCAGCGGCTTCAATAATCTGTTGCCTCGCGCTTCTGGCGAGTTGATTGTAGCTTTTCACCGATACGGCTCCGGAGGCTCGTAGGCGCTCAATATGAAACTCAGCGTCTTCGAGGGTATGAACCTCAGTGGTGGCTCCGGGCGCATTGGCACCATACAGAATGGTCCCCGTGGACCAAGTTCTCGGCCCCAAAATAAGCCCGGCTCGCTGCATTTCGGCGTGGGTGAAGATTTCGCTGGTGTCATTAGACGGGTCATGAATGCTGGTGACGCCAAAGGCCAAATTCGAAAGTTGCATCCAATTTTGTTGGGGAATAATTTCCTCACTACCCATGCCGCCGTGAGCGTGCGCATCGATAAGGCCGGGTACCACAGTTTTGCCACTAATATCGACAATTTGCGCCGTGCTAGGAATATCAACTTCGTCCCGTGGACCTACTGCAGTGATGCGATTTTCTTCGATAACAATGACACCATCAGATAGGACGTGCTGCTGACTGTCGGCCTCTTGCATTGTTACAACGGTGCCGCCTACGAGGGCGATCACCGTATTTGGTTTATCAGCCGGCACTGAAAAGCCTAAATCAATCGATTGAATCTCGGGTTCGGCCATCGCCGTGTCATTAGATTCATCACTGCTCGGTGCTAGAGCGCTGAAGGCATCTTGCAGGTTTCTGGTAAACAGTGTCGGTCCGTTTGACCAGTGCAGTGCCTGACTGTCCGCCGACCAGTGAAGAAATTCTCCGGCGCGTTGAGAGACGCCACGAACTGGAATCGCACCTCCAGCGCGTTGCGCATTTATAGGCTTGCCCGTCCCTGTCAGGGGCATGACATAGACCCTAAAGTGCTCCGTAAATGCCAGCCAGTTGCCATCGGGTGATACGGCATAGCTCGTCACCTTTTCGCCTTGAGCAACCACACGTTTATCTAGGCCATTGTGGTCCACGCTATGAAGTTCCAAGCCGTTTTGGCCCCGTGTGGTAAACAGTATGCGGCTTCCGTCTGCGCTGAAGGCGGGGTGGTGTCCGGTATTGCTGACCTTGATGGGTGCGCCGCCTTTAACAGCAACACGATAAATACCGGGATCCACAGACCAAAGGGGTGACAGTAAGTAGCCTCCTGTCGTTTTGCGGTAAACCACAGACTTTCCATCGGGAGAAAATTGTGGCTGAACATAGTGACCGGGGGTGGTTACAAGCGTTTTACTGCGACCGCCTCCAGCGCTCACTATTTTGACGCGGCCTAATGATTGATCATCCCAAGAGGTGTAGACCACTTGTTGACCATCCGAGGAAAGTGCTGGCCAGTATTCAAAATGCTCTTTTTGCTTTGTGAGGCGTCGAGGTTTTTGGGCACCGTCGGCGGTAACTCTCGAGTGGTAGAGATGACCCATGCTGCCAAAAACGGCGGACTGCCCCTTTGGTGTTAGCTGTGCCCAGCGCAGCATCTTACTGGCAACCGTTTCGGGCGCAACGTCTACCGGAAACCGCACCGTGTCGCGCACTTTTTTCGTGACAGCTAAACGTATGGGCAGTGTGCTTGTGGCACGGGTCTCAGTGTTCAGTCTATGGATTCGCCCTGCAGTCCAGAACATAAGGTCACGGCCGTTGGGCAACCATTCGAAGGCGGTTGTGTTGCCGTGACTCCCTGCGGTTTCTTGCTCGTCGCGCTCTAATGTGTCGTAAACAACGGTTTCCATACCCGAGGCGAGATCACGAATAACAATCGCGCTGTTGAAATCTGGAAGTCGTTTGACGAAGGCAAGCTTGCTGCCGTCTGGCGATGGGGTAGGGCGCACGGCACCTCCGGGCCCTCCGGTTATGGTAACCGTCTCTCCGGTGGTTAAATCGAGTCGTTTGATGGCAAATATCTCGCCAGTCGAGTCCTTGTTGTACTGCCACACCAACCCCGAGGTTGTGTCTTGACTGTAGTACAAATGTTTCCCATCGGGAGAGAAAGCGGGTTCTGCAATAGATTTTTGGGCGCGTTTACCGTCGGTATTGTCGACAATTTCGACACCACTACCACCATTGATGTGGTACATCCAAATTTCCCCTGAGGGAATGCTGCGCCTTGAAACGGTGCCTTTACGTACTGCTATCCACTGGCTGTCAGGCGTCCATGCTGGGTTGTGAAGGTTGTGCTGACGTTCACTCGTGATCTGAAGGACGTTGCTGCCATCAATGTCCATAACCCAAATGTTGTCATTGCCGTCCCGATCAGAGACGAAAGCAATACGTTGGCCGTCGGGGCTGAAGGTGGGCTGGAAGTTCCATTCTGTGCCCTGGGTCAGGGCTGTCACAGGGCCGCCTGCTATAGGCACGCTGTATAAGTCGCCCAACATGTCAAAGACTACGTGGGTACCGTCAGGACTGACATCTACGAACGACCAGGTCGTAGTGTCCGTATCAATGGTGATGTCCCGCCATGGGCCAGGGGGGTTGGAGACATCCCAGCTCGCCGGCTCTTGAGCGGCGCTAAACGCCTCTAGCGCAAACAGCACTCCGAATAAGGTCATTAAGTATCGGGTCATAAACTGTCTCCAAAGGACATTCAGACAAAAATTAGGGGCTTGTAATGGTACCGGTAGCCATTGCTTACGCAAGTGTTGTCGCCAATGGGTTTGCCATCAACACTCGTTGTTGTTGCTCTCGATTGCTGTGCCCGGGATTTTATGGTCGCACCATTGGGATGACATAGTCCCAAACACCGCACATCGCGTTTTGGGCTTACAGCTCACAACAAGCGTCCATGCTGCAGTTTAGGGCTTTCTAGCGTGGATTTGTGTCTTTGACATTGATCGACCGCCAAGCCTGAATCGCCATTGCCGTTGCCGGATCAATGGTGTCGAGACCTTCACCGTGTTCGAGCATCGTTGATATCTGCCGACCGATCACCTTGCCCAATTCAACACCCCATTGATCGAAGGCATTGATGCCCAGTAATCGTGAGAGAAAGAAGGTTTTATGCTCATAGGCGGCGATTAAAGCACCGAGTATTTCTGGAGTGAGCGCCTCGAAATAGATCAGTGAGTGGGAATGATTACCCGGCATCTCATAATGTGCTGCAAAGCTGTCGGGTTGACCGCGCTCTTTAGCAAGCTGCATTGCTTCGCTCGGATTTCGTCCAATCAAAAGCGCTCGACTCTGAGCCAACGCATTGGCCACAAGTTTGCGCTGTGCATCGAAATCTCTGCCTTCCTGCGTAAGGGGCAAAATAATGTCGGCGGTAAAGCGACGGTTGCCCTGATGGAGCAGCTGATAGTAACTGTGTTGGCCAATCGTCCCGGCCGAACCCCACAGCACTGGAGCACTGGGCACAGCAAGGGCCGCGCCAGTGAGGTCGACTCGTTTTCCGTTACTTTCCATGGACAGTTGCTGCAAAAAGTCGGGGAGTTGCTCGAGACAATGGGCGTAGGGTAAAACGACGTGGGTATCGGTCTTGAGATAAAGGGTATTCCAGTATTCGAGCAGGGCCATTATCAGGGGGAAATTATCGGCGCCTCGACTGCCTAGGGTGTGAAGGTCCATTTCTTGAGCGCCGTTGAGCAGACGCTGGAATGTGGCCCAGCCAGATTGCAGTGCTATAGAAATGCCCACGGCAGACCACAGTGAGTAGCGACCTCCAACCCAATCCCACATAGGAAAGCAGTTGGCTTGGCTAATACCAAAACCACTAGCGGCGTCGAGGTTGGTAGTAACCGCCACCATGTGTTTGTCGATGTCCGACTCGCCCGCGCCGGCGGCGAGTAACCAAGCTCGCGCCCTCAGCGCATTGGTCAACGTTTCTTCTGTGGTGAATGATTTTGAGCAAACAATAAAAAAGGTCGAGCGAGGGTCCAGCGTCGCGAGGGTTTCATCCAAATCTTGAGGATCGACATTGGCGATGAAATGGGCATTTAAAAGGTCGGCGTCAGAACGCAGTGCTCTACACACCATTTTTGGGCCAAAATCAGAGCCGCCGATACCAATATTGACTACATCGGTAAATCGAGTACCACCGAACCCCGTGCGTTCTTCGCCATGAATTTCTGACACTAGTTGCGCTAACCGCGTATTAGTCGCTTGTATCTCGGCATACAGCTCTGGGTTTGTGTCCGCTCGTGTGCCGCGCAGCAACGTATGTAAGGCGGCACGTTCCTCGGTGATGTTTACAGCCTCGCCTCGAGTCAAGGCGTCAAAATCGGTAGCTAAGTTTGACTGCTCGGCAAGTTCGAGCAGGCGCTCTCGGCTGAGTGGGTCGATACGGTGTTTGCTGTAATCGAGAACAATGCCGTTAGCCGCACAGCGCAAGTTGGTTGCGCGGGTTGAGTCCCCCTCAAACCACTGGGCCACACGGGCAGTTGCCATTTGATCGGCTAAATTTTGCAGTTCACTATCAATATTTATGGTGCTCGACATGCAGTAAGTTCCTTGGATTTTTTTCAGATAACGCGCTGAGCGAGTAGTGCTGCGCCAACTAGCCCCGAAAAGGGCGCGAATGCCGGAGCCTTGATGAGCTTTTCTACCGCATCCTCAGAGGAAAATTGGGGCATGTAGTGGTTCATCATTTCCCGCAAAGCGAGTCGCACCTTGCTCAGTAAAAAGGGCGTTTGCATTACCCCGCCGCCCAGTATGATGCTATCGGGAGTTATTGTCAGAAGTAGATTCATGCACATTTGTGCGAGGTAATTTGCCTGCAGATCATTGCCGGGATGGTTCGGGTTCAAATCGCTCAAATTGGCGCCCCAACGTTGTTCTATGGCGGGGCCTGAAGCCAGCCCCTCCAGGCAGTTGCCGTGAAATGTACACAATCCCTCGGGCATCGGGTCATCAGGGTTCACTGCTATTTTCATGTGGCCGACTTCGGGATGAAATTTGCCCTGATTCAGCTGATGACTGATAACAATACCCCCGCCAATACCCGTACCGACGGTGACATAAATGACGCGTTGACTGTCACGTGCTGAACCTAGGGTCGACTCTGCAATGGCCGCCGCATTGACGTCAGTAGTGATCACCAAGGGCAGATTAAATTCAGCCAGCGCCTCGGGGTAGCTGAAATAACTCCAATCGGGCTTTGTGGTCGGGCCAATGACGCCATAGTCGCTGCGTTCTGGCGCTATACCCAACGGACCGAATGAGCCGATGCCTATTGCATGAAATGCTTCTTTCTTGTGCTCGGCGCGTAGGTAGCTCAACAGTTTGGGGAGGGTTTCTGCAGGGGGCGCCGTGGCAATAGAAGTGTAGTGATTGGTAATAGAGCAGGGACTCCCAACGGCGACGAGAAACTTCGTGCCACCACCCTCAATCGCTGCTACGCGCATGTTGTTGAGCCCATGCTGGAATTAACGGTCATTCAGGCTTGCTCATGTGAACTAAAAGCTCCATCTTTCGGGAAGAGAATAACAAAATAGGGTTGCCATGCTATGAAAGCTATTTTTATCACCGGCGCAGGACAGGGCATTGGTCTAGCCATCGCGCGCCTATTTGCTGAGAAAGGGTGGCTTGTTGGACTGTTCGATATCAACGAAACCCTTTGCAATAATCATTTACAGACCCCGTTATTCCACAATGCCGTTGCGGGGTTTTGTGACGTGACAGACCCTGACTCTGTCAATGCAGCGCTGACAGCGTTTACCGATGCCAGTGGCGGCCAACTGCATGTTTTAGTCAACAACGCGGGCGTTCTGTCAGCGGGTGATTTTTCAACGATGTCTGCCGCAGATGTCAACGCTATGATCGCCGTCAACATTGGGGGTCTGACTACGGTTTCACATCAGGCGTTCCCCTACCTGCGCGATACCGACGATGCGGTAGTGCTCAACCTATGCTCCGCGAGCAGTATTCACGGTATCCCATGGTTGGCCGTATACAGCGCCAGTAAATTTTATGTGGACGGCTTAACACAGGCCCTTGCTATCGAATGGCAGGATCACGATGTTCACGTGACTTGTCTCAAGCCACCTCCCATCAACACGGCTATGGGGCACCAGTTAGACAGTCGCCATACAGAAAAAATGCCCATCACTATGCAGGTGGAACAAGTTGCCGATGAAGCTTTTGCTGCGATCATTGAGCGTACGCCGCATCGAATTTTGGGCCGCAATACAAAAGCTTGGTACGTAGTAAACGGTTTATTGCCCGCGTCGTTGCGAAGTCGGCTGACTCGCTACATCACGGGTGCTTGAACCGCATTCTTCAAACGAAAAGAGGACGGAGCCTGTGCGTAAAGCCCTTAAATTTTGCCACACTCTAGGCGGCGTTGGCCTGTTGGGGACTTTAATCACTTTGATCATTGTCCTGGCACTGTTGCCAGACCCCTTACAAGATATTCATGGCTACGCAGCGCTTACTGAGCTTATCGATCGATTGGCTCGCTGGGTTTTGTTGCCGTCTCTGGCATTAACCCTGGTTTCTGGCCTCCTTTCTATTGGTGCGGTCACGGCGTTTCACAGCGCGGGTTGGGCCTGGCTGAAATTGGCGACGGGTATCGTGATGTTTGAAGGCACACTGCTCGCCGTGCAGGGTCCTATACAGCGGGAAGCAAAGCTGACGCGGCAGTTTTTAAACGGCGACCTTGAGGCGTCTGTAATGGCAACTAGCTTTGACACCATTAGTTACTCGATTATTGTGCTGGGGAGTGTTGCTTTAGCCAACGTGGTGCTGGGGATTTGGCGCCCTCGATTGGGCAGGCGTAAAGCGGTATCAGCCTAAGTCGCGGAAGAGTAGGGCGAGTCGTTCGCCGCGGCTCAGTGCCTTCAAAAACGCTCTGGGCTCCTCGTCACTGTCGAAAAAATTGGAGTAGCCTCTGAGCATCGATACGTCGATGCCATCTAGGTCTAGAAATCCCATTTGCCAGTTACTGAACTCCCTCGACTCTAGGGGCTCGTCAAAAAGCACCTCGACACCCTCGTGCCGTTGATCCGTCATAATGCTGTTGAAGGTTTCCTGGACTCTGGCGCGGGACCCCTCAATCACCTGAAAAAATGATTGGTTTTTGTGCAACAGTAATCCTGAGATATTGCGGCTTTCGTTCAGCCCTCGGACTTCGGTGAGCAGGCCAATGAGGTCGGCGGCCTTCATGTCGCGAGTCTGTGTGCTGACGTAGGCGAGGTGAATGAGCTCGTCATCAGAGCTGCCTGAGACTTCATTTTCCGGACGGATGTTTATGCTGTCGCTGCACATGGGTGAAGCCTCCACAAAAATTGGATTTGACCCCGGCCTGGGATTAACCGTTGGTCAACTGTCTTCCCCTGACCCGATTAAAGGCCGCAATTTCCCCCTTGAAGACACTACGCAAGTAAACTAAACTAGACAAGCCTTTTTGTAACAAAAAAGTGACATATAATGTGGGAGGCAGCTTTTCTCACGCCATCGTGGCCTCGGGGGGCCAAAGGAGCGCACATGGCAACTACAACCGCAGTAAACGAATCGACGCAACAGGCGTTGGAGAACCGACTATTGGCGCCGAAATTCTATCGGACCGATTACAAAGCCATGAATACGTTAGATGTTTCGTCGGTCCGGCGAGAGTGGGACGTGATGATGGCGAATTTTGAGGAAGACAAAAATCGCGCGCACTTTAAGCAAAGTATCGAGTTTGATCCGGAATCTCTCGATGTGGACATGGATCTCAAGCGAGACTTTCTTGATTTCTTAGTCAGCTCAATTACGTCTGAATATTCTGGCTGTGTCTTGTATCAAGAGATCGAGAAGAATGTAGACAACCCAGATGTTTCCAAACTAATGCGATATATGGCTAGGGACGAGTCGCGGCATGCTGGCTTTATAAACCGAGCACTCAAGCAGCTCGGTGTCGCTGTAGACCTTAGTGTTTTGAAGCAAACCAAGGAATACCATTACTTCCGTCCTAAGTTCATTTATTACGCTACATACCTCTCAGAAAAAATTGGGTATGCGCGTTACATAACGATTTATCGGCATTTGCAGCGCAACCCACAAAATCAGTTTCACCCCATTTTTAATTGGTTTGAACGTTGGTGTAATGATGAGTACGCCCACGGTGAGGCCTTCGCCTTGTTGATGCGCTCTGATCCGAAGCTACTGCGAGGTCATAACAAGCTGTGGATACGCTTTTTCCTACTGGCCGTTTATTCAACAATGTATGTGCGCGATCATTCTCGCCCAAAGTTGTATCAGGCGTTTGGTATGGACCCCACCGCGTTCGACTATCAGGTATTTGATATAACGAGCGAAATTTCTCAACAAGTATTCCCTATGACGTTGAACACCGACGATCCTAGGTTTCGACGTGGTATGGAGCGCCTGCTATTCCTCAGTGAAAAAGCCGAGGGCTTGCGGGCCAAAGGCGGTCTTATTAACAAGTGTCTCAGATTGGGTGTTCTGGCCCAGTCAGGCCTCACCTTTGCGCGGCTGTACTGTTTGCCAACGAAGCCAAACACGCTCCCCGACCAAGTTTGTATG
>ERZ1046568.555-NODE-555-length-30198-cov-17.051853_pt1 | contig 30198 bp, 27 predicted proteins | sample MGYA00383092_ERZ1046568 | MGnify/ENA primary metagenome ERZ1046568 (study PRJEB29581, sample SAMEA5548362) | metagenome | biome: marine; feature: coastal; material: water | depth 1 m | study: Short-term variability in the microbial, nano- and picoplankton... | reverse complement strand
TGCTTTCGTGAGCGCACTGACTTAGAAAGTGTGCTACTCTACGTTCTGTAGTAATACCATACTTAGGCATAATATCAACTAGTGCATCAAACCAAGCATCAACAACTTTATTACCTGGAATGATTTTGGCTAGATGATCTCTAGTAAAATCGAATTTAAAACTCATTGTGTGTTTCCTTTATACAATAATTCTTTCAAGAACAAGTGTATTACCATCGTTTTCGAAAGTTAATTTATGCCCATATTTAGTAATATTGTAGTCACCAATGTACTTAGAAAGAAATATAATTTCTGCAAAGTCATTTGTGTTAAAACTCTCTTGAATAGAGTCTAAGGTATTTTGTGTCGGTCCGTAATCTACAAATCTAAATGCAAGCGGATCAGCATAAGGCTTTTTGATCATTAAAGTTTCGCCTAACATGCTTATTTCTTCAAGGTAGCTACGATTAAAGAAACCTTTATAGTTAGCAAGTTTTCCTTCTTCAATATTAACTCCGTAGCTGTCTTTATCTGTTGGAACGTCGTTAGTTATATTTTCAATTGTTGCTTCTTGACTTCTAAAATTTTTGTAGTATCTATACTTAATTTTATCAAGTCCAGCAATTTTACCTACACCGTCTAGTATTTCAGATATTTGTTCTGGAGAATGACGAGATCGTTCCATTTCAACAAACACTTTAAAGGTTCCGTCACTTTGTTCGCCTTCAGTACTGTCTGCATCTAAAATAAAATCATAACCTTTTTCTAAAAAGTTTTCTAGATCTTTAGCAGCAGCTTCTTCTTTTACACTAAAACTAAGAGTTACAATATCTGAGTCTTCACCCATTTTACTTTTGTAACTATCAATTTCAAAAATATCGTATACTAAGTCGGCTAAGTCTTGTTGTCTAAGTCCCATTATAGTTCTGGCTCCTCTGTACCTGCTAATGCCATATCAGCATCTTGAGGTTCTTGCATTGCTGTTTGTGCATTTGCCGGGTCAGTAACTGATGCAACTTGTTCTACATACCCGCCGTATATGTCACCTAGTAAACTTTTAGGCATTTTAATATTAACCAACCAAACTGGTTTTCTATCTAGTTTACCTTTCTTAGTACCCGGGCGCATATCATCAGGATCTTCAATCTTACGAGGAACAATAATCGAATCTTTTTTATACGATACTTTACAATCATAATCGACTAACCGTTTTGCACCCATTGGGTCTGGCATTTCATCTTCTTCCCATATAAATGAACATGTTACAAAATGTCTTTCAATGTCTGGCCCTTGAGCAAGCTCACCGTTTTCCCAATTCTTGTAAACATATAAGTCTAGTTCATCTATTACTCTTTCAAAATCTTTTAATACACTAAACGCAGTATCAGAGTTGTAAATGGTTTCAATATTTTTTATAATATCTAAGGTATCTTTCATATTTTTATTCCTTGCTATAGTTATTTATCGCAATTAAGACTTAACTAATAGTTTTTTCGACATTCTTAAAAGCTAAATATCTTTGTAGGGTAGAGTCCTACGGGCGATCCCTACAGCCAATCCATAATAGGAGGACACTTAATGGGTGCAAAACGAAAAGCTCGCGATAAACGAGCAGCAAACAGCTACACCAACGTAGTTGATATCAACCTTCATCAGAAGAAAAACCAAACGGTTAATATTATTCCTAGAAACAAAAATCAAGAACAGTACGTGCTTAAACTGTTAGACCCGACGAAAGATATAGTCTTTGGCATCGGGCCGGCAGGAACAGGTAAAACATTGTTGGCAGTACAAGCGTCCGTGAAGATGTTTAAGGAAGGTAAAATTGACAAAATTATTGTCACAAGACCAGCGGTTTCGGTTGATGAAGATCTAGGGTTTTTACCAGGAACACTAGAACAAAAGATGGCACCCTGGACAAGGCCTATCTTCGATGTACTTCGTGAATATTTTGATGCCCGTCAAATAGAAGGAATGATCGAGGAAGGAATAATTGAAATTGCGCCACTTGCATATATGCGAGGACGTACTTTTAAAAATGCATTTATACTCGCAGACGAGATGCAAAATGCTACACCTAATCAAATGAAGATGTTACTAACACGTTTAGGTGAAAATTCCATGATGGCCGTAACAGGAGACCTAGCACAAGCAGATAGACTTAAAGATAATGGCTTAATTGACTTTACAAAACTATTACAATCTGCAAATACAACCCATTTGGACGTAGTCCAGTTTCATCAAGGAGACATTGAAAGACACGAAGCAGTGAAAGAAGTGTTAAAGGTATACGGCGACGATTAAGTCCTTATACTTTTAAATTGTGGGACGGGGTGATTATAATTATTTTCATCCTGTCTCAACAACATTAAGAGATACTCATTTTTCGTATAGATGAGGCTCCAGTTGCTTGATTTAATCGGTGGTCTACCCATACAATCGTGGTATATACTACCTTGCCAGTATTTCTTGAGCCAAATACGTTTTTTACTCCAAGTACTACGCACTGGCCAGTAGGCAATGCGTTCTTTCCATTCAACTTCTACCTCCATAACTTGAGGCATTACACAGCCATCGGCGCCTGTATAGTAGGCATAGGGGTATAATCATTTAATTTGTACTGCTTGGGGGTAGTAGATACTAATTGATCTAATGTAGCAAACGCAGGCATTTCTAGTACAGGCAGTTTTTGAGGCTTTCTACTAATCTGCTGTAATACTTGCGGCATATGGTTTTGATAGATGTGACAATCGCCACCTGTCCATACAAAATCACCTACTTTTAAATCTAATAGTTGTGCAAACATGTGTGTAAGTAAACTATAACTTGCAATATTAAATGGAACACCTAAGAACATGTCAGCACTACGCTGATATAATTGGCAACTTAGTTCTCCATCATGCACATAAAACTGAAACATAGTGTGACAAGGCGGCAATGCCATTACAGGTACTCGATCAGCGTTCCAAGCGTTTACAATATGACGCCTACTGTCAGGGTCAAATTTAAGACTTTCAAGCACTTGTGCAATTTGATCAACATAACCTAGTTGTGCGTCCCAAGAGCGCCACTGATGACCATAAACTGGTCCAAGATCTTTTTCAGTATCTGTGTTTTTATAGCCTAAATTTCGTGCTTGGTTGTCGGCATTAGCAGTCCAGATAGTATTTTTACCTATTAGTTCTTCTCTAGGCTTGCCATAGTGTATTTCAGCAAGTCTACGTTCATCGCTAGAACCTTCTAACATCCATAGTAGTTCGCTTACAACACTTTTCCATGCAAGTTTCTTTGTAGTAACAGCAGGAAATCCTTTTCGAAGATTAAATCGCATTTGATAACCAAATACACCTTTAGTGCCTACACCAGTTCTGTCACCTCTATCCTTGCCATTAGCAAGTATATACGACAATGCTCCTAAGTATTCTAACATTCGCTGTCCTTTTTTATTGGATTATCGTAATAGTCGTGTGTTCCAGCACGATATCTTTTTTTACGCTCGTCTAGCATTAAAGTTGACTCCCAACACGCCCAAAACATCGGAACGAGTAACGTTGCACCAATTATATATTCTAACATGTTCTCTTCTCCATTATTTGAAATTTGACCATTTCGTGATCTTCTTCCCATTTAACCTTAAACAGACTTTCAATCTTTTTCATAGGTAAAAATGTATCGCATGCATATGCTCCTGGAATACGGCTAATATAAAATTCGTCAATAATTCCTAGTGTTTGTTCAATAATCTTAGGTCCGCCTATGATCCAAGTAGTAACACCTTCATTTATATATTCAATATGCTTTATTTCGTTATTTAGGTCACCGCTAATATACATATCTGCACCTGGATAATCATCCTTGCGTGTAGTTGCTAATACATTTACTCGTTTAGGCAACGGACGTGGCATATGCGGATCGTCCCATGTAGTAGATCCCATTACAACAATATGTCCTGCTGTATTCTCTTTAAACCATTTAAGATCTGTACTATTGTTGGGCCAAGGTAGTGTACCGTCTTTACTTACCCCACCATAGTCATCACATGCTAGTATCGCTTTTATCATTGTCTTCACCGTACCTTCCGCGGGTTCTGTTACCGTCACCATTTAGCTCAGTAATATCTTGTTGCACTTCTTTGTAGTCTGATTTCTTTTTATTAAAAATTGCGTCCCAGTTATCTTCAAACGTGTTAGTGTTAACTGCTCTAGGTCGCTGTTTACTTCCTTTACCCATTAGTCTATCTCCACAATTGGAATACTTTTTTCAACAAACATTTTAAATTTATCAGGAATACCGTCCCATTTTTCTGCATCAGTAGGAACATCTTCAGGCCGCGCCTCGACAATATTTGGCCAAATAGCAGAATATTTTCTATTAGCATGTTCCCAGTATGTTGCATTTTCAGGTGATAATGCATTTTCAGGTACAATAGCATCTACAGGACATTCCGGTTCACACACTCCGCAATCAATACATATGTCTGGATCAATTACAAGCATATCTTCGCCTTCGTAAAAGCAGTCTACTGGACAAACTTCTACACAATCCATATGTTTACATTTTACACAGTTGTCGGTTACCAAATATGTCATACACCTCTTCCTCCATTAAATTCAAATACATAATTTGCAGCAATTCTTCTATCAAAACTAGTAGGACTACTTGCATGATATAGTTTGCTAGGAAATACTACAAATCTACCCTTCTTAGGAGTAACTCTCTTAACAATATTATAATCTTTAGTAGAAGGATATTCTATGTCAGTAAATATTGTATCGCCGTCTCCGTCAGACACATAATATATAGCACTTAACCATCCGTTATCTCTTCTATCTGAATGAACAGGGTGATTTTTATTTGCATCATACTTCGGAGTAGCAGATAAACAATTTACTTTGCATCTTTGTATGTTGGTAATTACAGCACCTAATTCTTTTTCTAAAAAGTATAACGGAGTATGAAACAAAGGCCACAGATGTGTAGCATCTCCTTCAAAAAATGCTACATGTGAGTATTGTGATTCTTCAACTTCATTTGGTTTTAGTGTAGTGTTCTCGTCACCATACGTTGCACCACTATACTGCCATGGAGTATCTGGATGAGTCATAGCAGAATATAATTCATTTTCTAACCTAGGCGGTAATATGTTGTCTAGTACAGTTACGTTCATTATAATCTTGCCAATCTAATTAGTGTTGCTGCCAAATTAATTTCAGGATCAACAACTAATGTGTGATCTACTAAGCCTTGTTTAATAATTAGCACAGCCTTATCTTGATCCTCTTCGTTTCCAAACAAATCAATGTTATCATACAACCATCTATACACGTCTTCCATTTCTTCTGCACGTATTGTACCACATAATAGTTTACGTGCTTCTTGTATTTTACCTGCTTTGAATAATTCGACCATATCCAACTTCCAGTCAGTGCCGCCTGTGTCACCTTCATTAGGTGCAATCAGTTTATTATCCTGCGAGTTCATTTGAACCATATTAATACATTTACGCAAGTCTGGATATGTTGCTTTTACGTAGGTATCAAGTGTATCAAGATCAGGAGTGACACCTTCAGTGATAAGGATCTCAGCGACTCTAGCCGTAAACTCAGTTTGGTCAATCTTAGCAATGTGAAAACCTTGACACCTACTGTGAATAGCAGGAATAATTTTATTTGGATAATTACAAGTAAGAATAAAACGAGAAGTCGTATGGTATTCTTCCATAACACCACGCAACGCCGCTTGAGCGTTTGGAGACAAATAGTCGGCCTCGTCAAGTAACACCACCTTAAAGTCCCCGAATGGGATCATCTGTACAAAGTTTACAATTTTATCACGTACATCATCTACTGAGTTTGTTCGCGATGCGTTTATTTCAAGAATGTCTAAGTCATTAACTTCTAGTTCATTAAACAATAATTTTGCAAGTGTTGTCTTACCAATACCTGCGTTGCCACTAAACAGCAAATGCGGAATAGTTTTGTCTTTGAGCCATGTGTTTACTTGACTACGCTGTGCATCATCTCGAAATACGTATCCGTCTACTGTTTTCGGACGATACTTCTCTACCCATAATTCTTTCATTTATTCATTTCCTGTTTTAATCTAAATACACAATAATCTTTGCTCCAAGCCTGCCAGAGCATACCTGCAAGCAAGCCTCCAAACAAGGGTTCCCACCAAGTTGTAGCATTTACGCCCCACAGCATAAATCCTATGATAAAATCTGCTGCTAGAACAGCCAGCACATAATCATACCATCTAATCATTAGACTCTTGATCTTCTTTTTTCTTCTTACGTCTTGTGTAGAAGCCGCCTTTGAACTCGATTTCTTCAGATCGTTCGCCGAACTTGTATTGTGTTATTTTTCCACCTTTGTCAAGGTATTCCTTTATTAATTTTTTATCTTCTTCCGAGGTATCTCTCGGAGTTTGACTCATCATCTTTGAACTCCTAATTCTTTATATGCTAATTGAACGCCTCTTGCTTGAAAATAGGCGTCTGCTAATGCATTATGCAAATCAGTTTGTCCTAGCAATTTACGTGGATCGGTTTTACAACAGCCAAACAAGGTACGTGCATCCTTAACTTGCCAAAACTGCCATGGGATTGGTGTATCTGTACTACGGTACATATCTTCAAGGATAGTTAAATCAAAACCGTATCCTTGACCCCAAATAGTGTCTACACCAACACACCATTTAGATAATTGTTTTAATGCTTCTTGAACACTTACTGCACCAGTTTGATCAAATGCTTCTTCTAGTGCTTTAGGATCTTGTTTACTCCACCATTCAATTGTACTATCACTTGTAGTACGCCCTAAACGATTTTGATCGTCTATACAAACTTTTAAATACAGTTCTGAGTGTGGTTCTGTGTTGTTTAATGGATCAAATTTTACTGCACCTAAACTTAATACTGCACACTGTGGGCGAGTGTCAAGGGTTTCAAGGTCAATCATTGCATGTGTAGTCAAAAGAAAACTCCTAGTAATTTATATACTATTATAACGTATAAACTACTAGGAGTCAAGTATTATTTTTAATTATTTTACAAATTGTGCTAGTTCGGGTGCCTTCCAGCCTTCTGGTTTTAGTACTTTGCCGTCTTCACGCTTGCGTACTTTACCTGTGTCTGGATCAATCTTAGCAAAGTTTGTGTCCATTACTTCTTTCCAGGCTGCTTCTCCGTCCCAACCTGCGGCACGTACTGCGCCCATAGTAACAACTAAGATGTCAATGAGTGCGTCGAGCTGTTCGACTTTGTCATTTTCTGCCACAGCATCTACAAGCTCGCCTACTTCTTCGTCGATAAGACTTAGATACATTTTGTAGTTTGCTTCATTTGCTGGCTGATCACATGCCGAGCCGAATCGTTCAATATCTTCAAATGGATTTGTCATTATTACCTCTTATTGATTTACAAATGCGCTTGGGTCAATTGTTGCGTGTTCACCGTCAGTGTATTCAGCACCAATTTGCAAGCCTTCTGGTTTTTCTTTACTGTATGCTAGGATGCTTTCTAGTTCAACTTTACGCATTTCAATTTCGCCGTCGTTGTCGGTATCTAATTTAAGACCGCGAGTCCAACGTCCATGTGATATTAAAATCCAATCGCCTTCTTCAAAAGGATCCTTATTACGTGGTCCTTTTGAATATACTCTACCCCAACGTGGATAGATACCGCGTGTCTTACCATCGTCTCCGCTAATTATAAGACCTGAAGCAGTAGTTTGCTCTCCAAAGTGCATATCTACTACTAACACATCTTCACCTTTAGCTTTAGGTGTACCTTTAATTGTTGTATAGTTCTGAGCCATTATTAGCTGTCCTTTTTAACAAAATTTCCGTCGTTATCTTCTACCCATTCGTCATCCATATTATCAAACTCTGCTAGTTCTGATGCTGTGGGCTCTGATACTGTTTCAACTTTTTGTTGCGCTCTAGTTGTTTTACGTGTTGACTTTTTACTAGCCGCTGGTGCAGGCGTTGTTTCTGCAGGTTTTGCTACATATGTAGGCTCTTCAGCAACAGGTTCGGAACCTTTATAATATTCACGAACAAGATCTTCACGCTTTTTAATAATTTTTCCACCTGCGCCTAGTTCATCGCCACGTGCATTTACACGAGCATTACCAACAGCAGGAGTCAATTCGTTCTTTTTTCTAAGCAAGTCCATATCGATTTGCTTACCTTGGAAGGATTTATAGACCTTCTGTCCTTTTTGTCTTTGTGACATACTTTTCTCCTTATGGGTTAAGTGCGTATATATTTATCGTAAGAACTCACACCAATCTAGGTCATATTGGATTGAGTCTATTTTGTGTACACCTATTAAGTATAACACATATGATGCTACAGAACTGCCTCTACCTACACCCCATACAATGTTATTCTCACGCATGAAGTCTACAAGATAAATCATATAGCGTAGTAGATCAAACATACCACGCTTTTCAAACTCGACAAGTTCTTCACCCGCTCGTTCTGCTTCCGTTTGATTAACAACTCTTTGCAATACATAATCAATAACATTAAGCGTTTTGTATTCATCAGGCATAAACCATTCCGATTGTAACGCACCGTCAAATGTCTTTTGATCTACGTCAATTGGAATATACTTTTGTAATTTGTCAAAGCCTTGCTCTTCCATTGCTTTGTTAAACTTGTCTACATCGTCTGATGGTTCACAAAGAACCACATGACACTTGTCAGCATGACCTGAATAGATCATATTAACTAAGTCTTTATTTGTGAATCGCGGAATACCGAGTTCGTCTGTTTTCATAAGCATGCTTTATTTTAACTGATGTTTATAAGATTGTCAAGAGAATTATCATTATTTTCTTGATTTCTTTGCATAGACTGAGCTCTACGCACTCTTGCTTCATCTTTAAACATTTCTAGCACAGTGGATATTTGTACTCTCAAGTCAGCATTTTGTGTCATCCAGTATTTTCGACCTAATTCAATTATTTTGTCTTCTACTTCGCTATCAGTTAAATCTGAAAAGTTATTTACTAGATGATTAAACATTATGATGGTACGTCATATACGCCTTTATAATCTGCAAAAATAGTATCGCCGCCGTCGTGTGTCCAAAATTCTAAAATAGTTGGAAAATCGTCACTTGAACTAGATGCAAGTACTTGTGTTTGAGAACTTCCTGCTGCCCAAGTATCAACATTACTTCTAAATATAGCATTTCCTTCACCAACAAATGTAATAGTTCTTTGCGACGATGAATCACTTGTAAATTCTACAGTCATCTTTGCAAGTCTTCCAGATTCTGGCCAGTCTGCAAGTGTTAATGTAAAGTCTTGTGTTGCTTCAAATTGTTGATAATGCCCGTTTAAGAAACTAATATTCTGAGCACCATTTACAGTACCAATTGGAATAAATGCCATTGTAATATGATCAAGCTCTGCATCAATAATTTTATTACCAGCATGATTATTATCTGTATCTTTTCTCGATACATTAGTTTGTAAATCTTCAGTTTCAGTTTTTGCTGCTGCTAAACTACTTTTGATAACAGTAAAGTTATCGCGAAATCCTTGGCTATCATTGTCGATGCCTGCTACTGGATATTCTCCATCAATTGTTTCGTGTATTATGTTACTGGCCATATTATTTCCTCTGCTATACTATTTATTCTTCTTATGAATTATACCTGTAATTTGCGAATACAATGTATCTTTCATCAGATACGCCTATTGCACTATCAAGTATATATCTATCTATTTCAAAGTCTATTCTTTTTGGATCAAATAACCCTTGTTTTAGTGCATTTTCAACGTTCAAATACACTTGTCTACTTTGTCCTGGCTTACAATATGCTAAAGGAATAGCCGGAACATAATCTAATTCTTGTATACTATTACCCTGTCCAGTACGCATCCACAATGGCAAATAATCTCTATTTGCTGCTCCGATAGATTCTAAACTATCACGCATATTTGTTAAATTTGAAATATGGTGCAGTACTTCGTTAGACTCGTTAATAACAATACCGTCGTTATCTGACTTAACAAGGTTGCGAGCATATTTTCTACGTCTAGAAGGTTCTGAATCTGCTATAGTAATATCAACATTGACTTCGTTACCGTCTCTTGTAAATATATCAATATCTTGGTTGTCAATAGCTTGTAGTTGACTACCGTTTCGTGTAGTTACATCTAATATATTTGGTGCTTCTAGCTGTACTTTGGGATCTTGGAATCTACCGTCGATATCAACACTAGGAACACCTGTGTTTATCTCACTAATATCGTCTTGAAATTCGTAAGATACTGAATCAGCAGTAAATGTCGGATCTAGTCCTCCTGAAAATGTTTTAGAAACCTTACCGTTTTTATCTTTTGGATCTACTATTTCTAAATATACAATTTCGTATACTATATCGTTTGTGCCTGGATTCTTTGCTACGGCTGTTTTTACTTCGCCGATGTTTAATCGTCTACGCTTGTGCCACTTTGCTGACTTTGCTACGTATTCGTCTATTTGTTTTGTTTCAACACCAGCATATGCTAACATTTTTATTTTTTGTTGAATACCAAAGTTTGGATCATTTGGTCTATATACTGATTCAGGCGGAAATATGTTAGGATCGTTTACAAATAATTTAAATTCGTTTCTTACATTAGGTTCAATTAACGGTTGAATGTATAAGTTACTATACAGTTTGTCATCAGTGTCTACGACATCTATATAAAACTCTTGTTCAATAGCACTGTATCCAAATCTATCTTGAGCTTTAACTGTAAATTTAGCACGTCGATCAACTGTAGTGGTATTTGTATCTAATTGTAAAGCACCATTATCAAATATAGTTAAACCTAAATTACCAGCTTCTCCGTATTGTGTAGCCTTGCCTATAATTTCTCCAGCATATGTTAACCGAAGTCCGTTTGGCAACTTTCCTGAAGTAACTGAATACAACAACCTACTATCAGGAACTGTTGAAGTAGCTTTAATGCATAACGTACTTAAAAGATTTGACTTTAATTGTCCAAGATTAGCAGGAGATACCCATTCAATAGTGCTATCAATCTCACCAATTAAATTTACAGTAAATGTTTTTGTTATAAACGGATTAGTTATGTCTTGATTACTATTTGTAAGAATGCTTTTTTCAAAAAAGTCATCTTCAAGTAATGCCATTCCAATTCTTTGATCTACTGCAAACGTTCGACCTAATGCTAGTGGCACATCTAGTACTACAAAGTCATTATTTGAATCAACTAATTTATATACTAATTCACTGCCGCCTGAATCTAATGTGTCGTCTTGAAAGAATATTTTCTTTATTCTTGCTTCGAATGTTTTAGCTGTTGCAGGAGCAATAAATTCAATTTTATTTCTATTAGCATGCAATATAGTTACAGGTAAATCCTTACTTTCAAAAATTCTAGTAATTTGTTGTGCTAATGTTTCAACTTGTATTTGAGGAACACCTGCTGCTGTTAAATTTACTCCAATATTAAAGTTGTTACTAGTAATTTTCCAATGCACATATGGATAAATGTTTTTTACATTATATACTTCGTTGTTACTATAACGTAAATCTTGATTAATAAATTTTGTCTTAGTATACTGTGATGTACTCTTAACATAAAACCCTCTTGCTTCAGATATACTGCTTTTAGAAGCAACTAATTCTGCTTGGTAAAGCAAAGGTGTTTTTAAAGTAATTAAATCATAATCTTCGTCACTACCATCTACACTTTCGATTACATATTTTTGTCCAAATAATTCAATCTCTTGATTTCGTAAATCATTTAGGTCATCAATACCGTCATTTAGTTGTATTCCGTCTTGTATGTTTCTTGGTAGTTTATAAACCTTAAAGGATCTATTACCTGCTAGTGTATCTTCATAGATAGTTGCAGTAATAAATGCAAAGTCTAAGTCTGAAGTGAAACGTGTTGCTCGTACTGTAAATTTATACTCTGTTGTAACCGCAGGCATATACGGAACATACCCTGTAATTTCGCCCGAGGGTTGATCTAATGTACATCCTGGCGGTAAAGTACTAGCGGTATTATCGTCATTGAAGTCTTCTAAACTATAAAGTATAGAACCAGTAAGTGTATTAGTATCTAATACATCTAAGTATAATGTAATATTATTATCTGCACGTTTAAACCCTAAATTGCCCGGAGTTAAGAATTTTGGTGTTCTTACATGTGTATTATCTGCTTTGAATATACCATTACCGACTTTCATTATGCTATTGTCAGATCTTAAATAATCATCACCTACAACATATATTTGAAATACTCTTGTCGGAACTGGTTCAGTAACACCGTCACTTACTGAAACTTTAAATTGATAATATCTATTAAGTTTTTTAGGCGATTGCGAGTCAGTTGCAAAATCAAATGTAGTATTATCATAAAAATAACTATCAAACCCATTATCACTTCTTATTGAAAAATCTGAAGGGTAAGCATCAAACGGAGATGTATCCCAGCCGCCTGATTTTGCACGTTTATCAAGTGCTAGTAGTGGCTCAACTACTCCTACAATTCTTCCGTCACTTGTTAATTCTAATCCCGGCGGAAGAATGCCGTCACCTGACGAAATGTAAAAACTTAGTTGTTCGCCAGCACTAATATCTGGATCTATTGCTAGTAGTTGATAGTCAATAATTTCACTATCTAATACAAACAAATTCTCTGTATCACTGACACTAATTAGTCCTTCATTAGTTAACCAAACAGGTTCGTCTGGTCCTGTAACATTTACTATCAACGTTCGATCTTCGATTTGATTGTCTAATGTTGCTCTTAATACAAATCTATACTTTGTATCTAATTTTACTTCAGTCGGTGTACCTAGTAATTCGTTATTATCTAATCTCATACCTTTAGGTAATTTGCCTGAAATAAGTTCTACAGTTGCATTAGAATTTATAGGTAAAGGTAAGTCACCGGGTTCTTGTCTTATTCTTTCAACAAGTGTACCTAGAGTATAGTTATTCGCAACAGTCCAAATATTCGCCATTAGCAGTCCTTATTTTAAGCTAGAGTACCTAAATCTATAATTGCTGAATCAGCATCTGTAATTGTGCCCATATCAACATCAACATTTAATTTTATATAATCAAAAAAGTTAGTAACATTAGTAACACTTGTTAGATCACCAAAATCAAACTCAACAAGTATGTTTCCTAAAGTACGTATGTCAATACCGTGAACTAATGATTGTACATTTGTTGCAACTATTGAATTAACATTTACTATACTATTACCATTTGCTTGTAAATCAGCTGATAACGCAGGATTAGTATCTGCAATTATACCAAGTCCGGTATAGTCAATTGTAACACTATTATCTTGAGATCTTGCAGTTGTAGTAATACCATCGCCGCCTCTAATTGTAAGCACTTGTCCTTGTGGATGTGTGTATGCACCTGTGTTACCTGCAACGTTTAAGTCTGCTATAGATGTGTCTAGTGATAGTGTAAGGCTAGTTTCGTCATTAACAATAGTTAAACCATTTGAACCGTTTATAGATTTAAATTCTAAGTTATAGCCGTCTCTTCTGCGAAACACTTGTCCTATACCGCTGCCCACGTTTAAACCTTCAGTTTTGTCGTCTATTCTAATGTCAAGTTCTTCCAAGTTTCTGTTTACTTTAGAAAACGCTTCTCTTAGATCATCCCCAGTTCCGTCGTTTGCAATTCTGCCAATATTAATAAGTTCAATAGCCATAATGAGATTCCTTTGTTAGTAGTATTTATGCAAGATAAATATGTATACGAGGAGTATATTATGCCAAGACCATCTTTTAATAACGTAGGACTAAGGAGAGACCTAAATCTTTCTGATTTACCTAACGCACCATCCGCACTTGACAATCTTTTGAATAATCTAGTAACATCTGATGATGGCAAAACGTTTGACGGGAATGATTTAAACACAGCTATCCAAGGTATTTCTAATACAGGTGCAACAAATCAATCTATATCTAAACTAAGAGGGGTAGCAGTAAAAAATACTATCTTAGAAAATAACGAACTTGTAGACAGATTAGCATCTCCGTTAATTACAATAAAAAACCAAGTTGATACTATATTAGCTACAACTAATGATCCGCCATTCTTCAACGGTGGAGACGGGCTATTTGCTGATTTTTACGAACCTACTGAAATATTAGAACAAACAGATTTAACTATTAATACTGATGGTGATAGTATTATTAATGGTGCTGCGTCAGCTAGGAAAAAGTTTTGGACTAATGGTCTTTTTGAGTTTAGTAACAAATTAGATGATACTCTTGGCGGAGCGAACGGTGTTGTACAATGGGAGGGATTTTATATTCCAGATGCTAGTGGTCCAACAACATTTGCATTTAATACAACTGGCCTATTAATATTTGAATTTGAAAATGATGATGGCGATTTAGAAATAAAACGTAATGTATACGATATTGAAAGAGATATATTTGTTGAAAATAATGACGGCCTTGCAACTCAAACAATTACAACTACTTCGCAACAAGCAAGAACTTTAGCAATCGGTGACGAATTGATAGAAATTGTACGACCAGGACAATCTAATATTGTTTACAATCCGGGCGAAGGTCCAATTATTGAATCAATAGGTTTGAACTCTGGAATTATAACTGTAGACGTTGATGTTGAATCGCAATACAGTTACCAAATGAAATTTAGTGTTGCAAATAAAATAGGTGTAGATGAATTTCGAGTTACTCATGTAGAATCAACTTTACAAAGATATATCCCTTATAAAATTAGAATAACATTTTGGTTCCCCGGCGAAGATGTTGAATATTTTAACAAAGTATTAGATGCTAACTTAGTTACTACACTACGTACTGAAGGTAATTGGCCTTATTGGTATTTGTATAGTGAAGTTGCTGAGGTTGCTGTTGATGATAGTTTTAAAGGATTTTTTGATAAACGTTTAAAATTAGGTGGCGGAACTATAGGTCCTGAAGAAGTACTAATTCCAAGTCAATATAACAAATTTCAAAGCATAAAACCTTTAACATTAAAATACGATCCCCCGTTAACATATTCTGATGCATTAAAAGCTTCGTATACATATACAGTAAATGAATTTTCAAACGTAATTGGTACAACAGGAACAAGTCCGTATACTGATTTCTTAGAAATTGGTAATAAAATTATTGCAGATGAAATACCTGCAGATTCTGAAATAACAGATATTAGTACTAACAACCTTATTATCTTTAATAACACATCAATTGCTGACGGAGCAGTTACTATAGACTTTATAGACCATAGAGGTTTTATAGGAGTAGAATTTGCCACCAGTGCCAATAATACTGTTACAGTAAATAACACTGCGGGTCTAAAAGTTGGAACTATTATAGTTACTGACGGTATGCCTAATGCAGGTACTTATTGTAGAATTGTTGAAATTACAACAAACAGGCAGTTTGTTACTAATAGACCTTTAAATATTTCGTCAAGCCAGCGTATATATTTGTATACTGATCGTGGATTGAATAATAATGCATATAATAAATTCTGTACTGGAGTTATTGGTACTGAAGTAGCAGTAAGTGCAAATCCAGGTGCTACTAGTATAGAAGTTGTATCAACAGACGGCGTAGCAGTTAATATGGTTATGATGAGTAGTCCTTATCTACCAACTCTAGATGCAGATAATCTTTTAACTACCAGAACAAAAGTTACAAGTGTTGATACTGTAAATAATATTGTTTCTTTTGATAGAGCAATACAAGGTACAGATCAAATGGTTGTAGGTACTACAGTAGTGTTTGCACCTTCTAATACTACACAAGACAGAGAGCCGTGTGTTATACCATTAAATACTGCTCCTCCTTTTGTAGGTACACTTGACGGATTGAGAACAACCGACGGTAATGAAACAGCTGGTGTATTAGATACATACAAAGGCTTGAGAATGACAAATGCTGCGGGTGTGTTAAAGGTTACAAGTTTAGTAGCTCAAGATAAATCCGATACCGGTGCAGGAATTATAACTGATTATACTATTGATCCTAATGTAAGCTCGCCCGCATTTAATAGAAGAATTAGTGTTAAGTGTGCTGGTGTAAGTTTTGATTTATTAGCAACTACTGATAATACTACTAATATAGTTTAAGTTTGGTTAATACATAAGAAGTAATCAACACCGTTGATATTTACTTTAATCTTATGGCTAAAGAATGCTGCACTAATACTTCCAGATGATGTTTGTGGTGCTATGCCGTCAACTTTAATTCCTGCATTTAATTTTAGTACACCTGCTTGTGCGCTAATTGCTCCAGTTTGCAAAAATCCTGTAGTTGTTGCTAAACTATTTGTTGCTGAGCCTGTTTCTTCCCAAGGGTTACTTGTATCACTAAATGCTCTAATTCTTTGAATATTGAATACGCTGCTATTAGGATCAGTAATAAAGATGCCCGGAGTGTCGTTAGTAATACCTACGTCTAAAATTGTATCGGAAGGATCTTCAATAGTAAACGTACCTTCAGTAGCAAATTTATCGTCAGTAGCAACATCTTCGTCTTCAACAAACTTCTTTTTAGCTAGATATTTCGCAACATCAAGATATTCATAAATGCCGCCAAATCTAGAATTATAAGTATCTTGTTCTTCTACTGCTTCTACAGTACCGTCACCACTATTAATATCACTATCGCCAGTTGCAAGTCCGCTACTAAATGAAGCTGTTGATTCTGCTACGCCTAAAAATTTCATATTATCTAAGAAGACTGTATCGTATCTAAATACATTGAAATCTTCTCTTAAACTAACAGTATATTGGTTATTTAATGTATCATCTGATGCAAATTCAAAAGATGTTTCTCCGTCACTATTTCTAATATATAAATTATCACGTACAACAGTACCATCAAGTTTCTCAAGTCGAACTTTATCACCATTGGTATATACACTTGCTCTACTAGCACTTAATTCTATTGTTGTGTTAATGATAGTTATTCGACCTGTAATTCTATCATACTCAGATTCAAAAATGTTTAATACACTTTCGTTTTTAGTATTATTAATGAACAAACTAATATCATCAGCAATTGGAGCTTCTCCAAGGTTGTTAATAGCATTACGGTCTAATTCATTTTCTTTTAGGTTTGCACTTTTTACAAACCCCTGTACACTTGATGATGTTGCCATTTTATGTCCTTATGTTCCAGCCCACTGATCTTAAGAATTCAATCTGCTCTACAGCATCACCTGTTGGTGTTGCAGTATTTCTAATGTTTATATTTACATTTCCTCTAGGATTATTATCGTAGTTCGCAACCATATCTGCGATCAGCGTATTAATAGCACCTGTTGTCATTGTTGGATTATTTGATATATCAAATCTGTACAATGATCTTGCACCAGTTAATGCTCCTTCAGTATATCCTGATATTTGATTATTGTTTATATAGAAGTCATACATTCTTGTAAGATTATTCATATCAGGTATTACACTAGTAATTTGGTTATAACTTAAAAATAGTCTACGTAAATTAGGAGTAGACATTCCATTAAATCCACTTAATTGATTTACATGGAAATAACAGTATGCCATACTATTACTTTCAATATTAGGACAGTTACCAGTAAATGCATTACCATACAAGTGTGCATAGTAGCATCTTGGATTATTAGCAAAGTTAGGTATAGGGCCTGTTAAGTTGTTTTGTAATACAACAAGATAACGCAAGTTAGTCATGGTATTCAATAGAGGTAAATTACCACTAACGCCTCTATTAAAACTTCGTACTTCAATGCCGTACATATTAGTTGCTTTAGTAAAAGTCTCAGGGTGCATTGGTTTGTTTAACAAACTACTACTGCTTATTCTAAATGTACCCATTCCAGGAGTATCATCAAAAAGATTATTAGATAGTACATATTCTCTATCTACAACTTTAGCAGCATTATCAGTTATTGTATTAACACTAAGATCAGCTGTGAATACTGTACCGTTAATATTTTGTGTTGCACCTACTGTAGTAAAGTCTGCGTTGTTTGGATTATAAAAGATACTATATTCTTTAGTGTCTTCCATATCTGATGCATTGATAAGCTGTCCGCCTTGTAATCTAGTATAACGTCCTTCAACATAGTTGAGCTGTGTGTTACCTGCAAATGGTTGAATAGGACCGTTGTACCCCGAAGCATAAAAATAAATTCTATCTAGTCCGGAACAGTTAGCAAATTTGTACGAACCTGCTGGCGTAACAAACGCACCTCGGTCATTATCAATACCGCCTGTACGATTATAGTGTGAATAAAAATTATTTAACGTAGATTTACCACTTAAATTTGGAATATTAATACCGCTGTTCCCGCCAATATTTACATAATCTAAATTGTCACTTGTTAAAAAGAAATTGTTATCATAAATTGCATTACTATATATGTTAATATTAGTTAGATTAGGTAAAGACTTTACGTTTGGTGCTAGTGAATCAAAACTGTTTCTATACATCTGATAGCTCTGACATTGATTTCCAACATCTGGTGTAGAACCAGTCGGGTCGTCGCCGTCTCTGTCAAAAAAGTTTCTTGCGCCGCCTCTAGAGTGGCTACTTAGATTCATTTCGATTAAGCCAGGCATGCCTACAGTATTATCTTGGCATATTCCAGTACCAGCATCTGCAACACCGTAAGTATCAGCACCGTTTGCTGTTGCTTCAAATATTGTTCCTATATTATTATTTGCTGCACCAATTAGTGTAAAGTCTGTTGTTCCTGAACTTAATATCTCGTATGTTCTAAATTTTGATATATCCTGTTGTCCTATTAATCTTTTTGCAGTGCCGGATCCTGCACTTGCTGTTACCGCAATACCTATAGTACCTACATTATAAACACCACTACCAAATACTGTTGACCACACAGTGTCGCCTGTTGTTATAATTTCGTATGTTTGACCTGCAATAATTTCTCCAGATGCTATCGTAGGCATGTTATCAGATCCGGGTCTAAATTGAGCAGTAACTGATCCATTAAATGTATTGCCCATTAACAAGTTTGTTATTGTACTAGGCATGCGTTGTATTACGTTATTATTAAATTTTCTTAAACTTTCCTCTTCACCTAAAGTAAAATTATTTTCACGTAAATCAAGTCTTGTTACAATTGGGCAAAACTGTACAAAGTCTGGAAAGTTTTTAATAATGTTTCTAGTTAGTTCTAATCTAGTAAGAGATTCTAGTGTAGCTGCTGGTAACGATGCTATGCCTGCGCCGTTTAACGGAAGTGTTTTTATAATATTTGGATTTACAAATATTTTAATTTTTCTTGGCGCAGCTCTTGTATCTCTATATCTTAGTTCACTTACTGTAGTAGCTGAACCACCTACGTTTTCGTATTCTCTTGTAAGGTATGCTGCTGTTTCATTTGTAATTATCCAGCTAACTGCTTTGGTACTAGTAAGTTCAACTCTACTTGTTAAGTCTCTAAAGAATCCATCAAATACTAACGGAATACCTTTCATTGCATATAGGTAAACAGTCTGCCCGTCAAACTCTGCTTCAATTATATGTGTTGCAACTTCTGAATCCCTAAAACGTACAGCTTCAGCAGATTCTAAGAATTCTAAATTAGGAGTATCTACTCTACCATCTACATCAATTTGTCCACCATAAAATATAGGAGACACATCAGTGGCCGGATTATCTGTACTACTCCACGAACTAACACGACTTGTACTAATATCTGCAACTTTAATTGTTATATCGTCAGGATCAACATATTTGTACTTAATTGCACTAGCACCTAAAAGACCATTTATTGTAATATTACCTTTTAGTGTTTCTGTTGTACCTGCGGTTTGGTCGATAATAGCAGCATATTGTTGTGTATCATTATAAAGTTTAGTTATATATGTTTCGAGTTCAACGTTAAGACCACTTAATGCTTTAACATCATCAGATGTAACTGATAGAGTTCCTGCTGCACCCCTTATAACATCTAAATCTGCAACTTTCAGCCCAATGTTTGCAAGTGCATCATCTGCATTTACAATATCTGCTAAGTTTCTATTAACATTTAGACCAAATTTTATTTCACCTTCAACAGCCATTTAAACTTCCCTAGTATTTACACTTACGCTTACTATATTTACGTCATTGTTTATCATGCTACGTCCAGTAAAGAACGTTGCTGTTGTATTCAATAAACCTGGTGTGATTGTAGTTCTATCAGAACCATAAACACTTTTTAATTCTATAGTATTATTATCTAACGGTGAAACATAAATTGTATCTTTTAATACTCCTGGACGAAGTGGCTGTGTATTCTGTGTATCAACACTTGCACTTGCTAACCGTTCTGTTTCTAAATACGTTGCAGCAGGTACACCCTGCTGACTACTTCCGCTACCTACTACATACACTCCGTCGTTAGTTACCCAATTAGGACAAAACGCCCTAATAGTATCGTTAATAGATTCTGTAATAGTACAACCGTTTACTTTAGCACCATCTCTCATGAATACTACAACATATAATGGCTTTGGTTGGTAACTAAATAATTTTGTAGAACTATTTGATTTTGCCTCATCGCCGGAACGTGTTCGATCTTTTATTGATATTGGTGACAAGTTCATTGTGAAACTACTTTCGCCTGGATTACCGTCAACTTCAATATAAAATTTTATTTCACTGTTAACTTCATAGTTTGCAATCGATCCAATAAACCTTACTCCACTAGGAGCATCGTCTATACCAAATTCGCCGCCTGTTAAACTATAATTTAACAATGCATCAGGACGTTCATTAAAGACAATAAATCCACCTGCTGATGCAGCACCTGTGGCAGGATTGGTTGCTGTATACGATACTACGTAATCTTCTCTATCAAGAATGTCAACTCTTAATCCGCTACAAACTCCGCTGTCAACACCTTCTGGCTGTGGTAATCTATAATCTAAATCATAACGTATACCTAACGGATTATCGCCTTCACCGCTTTCGTAACCGTCTCTAGTTCTAATTAAACTACTGTGACTGTATTCTAAGTATAATAAATCTTGTAGATTTGGTTTTACTTCAATAGTTCCACCACCTGCCTGCGGAACTTCAAAAGCAAAAAACTGTCTTGGATTTCCTAATGCATCTGTTCGTGTTCCTATAACTGGCTTATGTTCACTTACTCCAATTAAGAATTCTCCAAATTGATTACCGTCACCTGTACGTGATACTGGATTTAAGTAATTAAAATCAAATCCGTCACCAGTAATAGGATATGTTGCACCAGCCATTGAATCATAATAACTTGTAAATCTTACTTCAGTAACATCAAGACTTGATGTTGCAACTTCTTCTCCGTTTACTGATACTGTAGTTTCTAATGGAGTAGTATTCTTAGTATATAAATCTTCGTATCCTATTCTGTCAATTACTGCACCGTCTTCTGAACTTCTATTTGCGTAAGAACTCCATATACCGTTTACAATCAATTTTGCATCGTCGTCTTGCTCTCTAAGAATAGGATCACCAATTACATTGCCGCCGGACACGTATGCTGTAAATGTTCCACCGTCAACTCCGATTGAAAATTCAGGATCGTTATATAAAGCAATTTGTGTTGCACTTACAGGATCAACATAGTAAGCCTGATTGTTTAATTCTGTAGTTCCTACTACATCTTCAACGTCTATTTTACATCCTTCAAACAATCCATGGTCGGTTGCTGTTGTAATAATAATAGGATTATCAAGTGCAATAGCAGATATTGCTGCTGGATCAAATCTATTCATTGTAAAGTCAGCAAGATTCTCTCCTATATTGATACTTCTAATAATGCCATTTTCAACACTATGTAAACTAGGAGCATAATGGTGTCCAAATAATGGACAACCGCCTACTTCTGTAATTTGTACCTCAGTCAATTGATCACAATCAATTTTTACATCTAATGGATATACATTCTTTTTATTAGGTTTTTTGTAACCTGTTCTAGGTTCATTGCCAACTGCTGCACTACTACCGTCTCTATTTTGAATAAAGGGTTTTGGGTATATTCCAGCTAAACTTGTATGTCTTGCACTGTTGATAGTGTTTTCGTCTGAGTTATATGAGTAAATATACCCACCTGAGTTATCACCACCGTCAATATAGCAACTAGCACCGTATTTGTAAAGGTATTGCGGTTCTCTAATACTTGACGTGTCTCTTATATCCTGTAGGTATAAAAATTTAAAAAATGGATCTTGTAAACAAGGTTCACCAAGTTGATTTTCAATTGTAATTTGATGCAGTAGTACCCAGCGAGCATCTCCGTTGTCAACCGGTACATATGCATAAAACTTAGCACCGATAGCACCGTACCAACCGAACTCAATTTTATACATAGTAACTTTAGTTGGGTCTAGTAAGTAACCACTAGGTCCGTTGCCGTTTACAGGATCACCGTTAAAGAAATCTCGTGTTATAGATAATTCAAAAAATGTATCTTCGTTGAATGGTTCGCGGCTTGTAACTTCTTCTTGATCGTCAAGCTGGAACCCCATTCTATTTAAAACTTTTTCTGGTAAAGGAACTGTACTACGTCTTACAATATTAAAGTTAGGTCCATTTACTTGGAAAACATATTGATCAGTACTATTACCTATACCCCATTCGATAAAGTTGGATGTACTACGTTCGTCAACACTACATCTAAATCCAAATGTAAATCCGCTAATACGTCCTGGTTGGTATCTATATGCTTTTTTACTAGTAAGTTGTCCATAATATCGTGCTCCACTACTAGCACCAGGACGAGTATTTGTTGTATCGTATCCTTGCGGGAAAGGTATTGGATCGCCTGTAGCTGGGTGTAGTAATAGTCCATCTCGCATATCCATCCATGCTTGGCACCAATTTTCAATTTTGTCATATCCTAATTGTTCGTCATCAGGGTATTCAACGTCAGAACCTGTTGCGTATACTATGCCAGGATCTAAGAATTTTTCTTCTGCAAACAAAGGATAATTGCTGGCAAACTCTTGATACAAGTAATTACCTAAATCAATCCAAAGACGGAACCGTTCAAATGATTGTATACCGTAACCAGGATAATTAGGACCTTGAGCGAATGTAAATGGTACTGGAAAACTTTCAATTGTAAGTGCTTGTTCATTAATATTTTCAGTAAGCTTTGTAAAGAAATGATTGCCATAGGTCAAATTCTTTCTAGTATACCATCCAGATGGTCTACCATACACACCGTTGAATTGAAAAAACTCCCACTCGTCAATGTTACGTCCATAAGTACTAACATCAGAGAACAAACTTAATTGTGTTTCTGCACGAGGTATACCTAAAAGACTAGTAGAAACTTCTGACGTTTCTGCAAACTGCTCTTCCATGTTAACAAAACTACGGTCGTCATTGTTAACACTAATACTTAAACTATTTTCGGCTTTTGAAAGAGCTGCTAATGGTCCTTCATCTTCTGTTACGATAACATTATTATTAGCATCACGTAACGGCACACCTTTAACAATGTCATACAACGGAACAAAAGTTTTAGTTGTAGGAATTGGGATCTTGTCGAAGCCTATTTTAATTTGAGGCATTTATTATTGCTCCTCCCATGTAAGCGAAGCACTTACGTCTATAATAGAATTTGCACTATTTGTTGCATTAGCAAATGTTGCTAGGTATAGTGTTTCAATTTTATCTGTAAGTGGATAACTTATGTACTCCTTATTATAATCAAAGTATGTTAAAAGATCAAACTCTTCTGCACCCGGTGCAATATAGTAACTTGCTAAACTTGTGCCTGATCTTGGAATTGGCGCTTGCGCCCTTAGTGCAACTTCTACAGAACTTAAACGTTCTTTTTCAAAAGTTGTTTCATCTGCTGTTAGTGAATTACCTTCGGAATCAAATACTCCTTCTTTTAAGAAAGGACTACTTGCTGCAATTACAAGTGTACCGTTATACGTGTCTGTAGGATAGAAATAATACAAGTCATTGCTTTTCTCTAGTCTTCCTAGTACACTTATAAGTGTTTCGGAGCCATTCAAACTTGCACGGAAGTAGCCGTATGTGAAGTCGCCATTTTGAGCAAGATAATCTGTATCTGTTGACGATAATAAGTATTGACTATTTAGATTAACTTCTGCGTTAATTGCAAAACTTCCTGATGTTCCTGTAGTTGTTTGGAACGTTGGAGTTTTAACTAATGTCATTTTAGCATTAGCAGAACCATCAGCACCAGCACTTAAACGTGTTGGATATACCTGTACTCTGTTTCTAACGTCATCACCATTACCTGATGTAATATTGTCTTTAGTTTTTAAACCGTATAGTAGTGCAGGTCTGTCAACAATTATACTAAGTGTTGACACAGCACTTACTGGCTTATTAAGATATAAGTCGTTGCCATCTACCCAAATAACTTTAACATTTTGATCCTGTGAGTTACCTGTAATAACTCTAGAGTTCATATAGAATGTACTTGCCGCAGGAGCATCTCTGCCTGTTGTGTCTGGGTCTAAGTTAGTTATTGATACTATAGGCGTAACTGGATCTGTTGCATTAGTTGAATCAACACCTAATTTATATCTTGATCCATATACATCTGTAGGAGTTTCACTACTATGGTTAAACAGTCTTACTGTACCTCTGTCACCACCGTCAATATAGTATGAAGCACCGTACTTAACAAGGCTTTCTGAATAACTACCATATGGGTTTTGTAATCTGTTTGCGTTTGGAACACCAAAGCGTGATTCACTGCCGCCGCCGTATACTAGATATGTAATTGGAAGTGTAGCATTACCTAATGAAGATATTTTTAACTGGTTTGAACAACGTAAATGGTGTACACGTACCCAACGTGCATCTCCGTTATCTACTGGAACATATGCTAAGAACAATGCACCAACAGCACCATACCAACTAAATTCAACTTTAAGCATAGTAACCTTACTAAAGTCCATATCCCATACACTTGTCTGTGATAACTGTAAGTTGTTTTCAGTATACGGTGCACCTGCTTTATTGTCAAGAACATTATCGCTATATACTGCTCCTCTAGTTTCGCCGTCTAAACTATCTCCTGAGAATCTACTACGTGGAACACGATACTCGTATACGCTATAGAATTGCGGATCAACCATGTCACGTACCCAAGTTTTATACTTGTAGTTTAGTTCATCAATTTGTTGTCTCATGCTTGCTGCATCTACACTAGTGTCAATTGCTGTATCAATATAACCTACTGCTTTATCAACTTGCTCTAACGGTAATACATTTGAGCTAGAATATAAGTATGGGAACATACCATCCTGCACCTTACGTGCATCTACAGGCCAATCACTTGGGTGTCCTGCATCATTATATGTTGTTGGAAACTTAAATGGTACAACTGTTTGAATAAAACATTGTGTTCCTACATCGGTTAATGCAATAGGTGTTCTACTTTCTGGTACTTGAAAATTAAATTCATCAAAGTCTGCTACTGCTGGATCTACCAATTGTATTATATTACTCTTAGGACCTTCAACATTTACTACGAAATACATTTTTCCGTCTACAAGATCTGTACTATCACCGTAATATACGACATACTGGCCGATGGTACAACTGCTACCTATAATACCAATTGAGTCTGTATCTACATCAATATGTGATTTGTATTTGGTTTGTGGACGTAGTAGTGATGGATCATAGACAGCACCGTGTGTCATAATCAACCCGTCACGTAAAATAAGTAAATCACCAAACTGCCCTGCATCACCGTATTCAATTGATCCTGCAAATTTAGTAGTAAAGTTTCCAATAACAATATCAGCAAGGTCTTCTAATTTTTCAATTTGTGATGTTGTTAATGCAAAACGTGTTGCTACACTATCAATGTTTACTGTGCTTGCATCTGTTCTAGTAACAGTAACCTGACTAGAATCAGTAAGTAAACTTTTCAAAAATTGGTGTCTAGCAACTTCTGCAATAACTCCGCTGTTTGTTTGTGAAAATACTTTTAGTGTATCGCCAGCGTAATACTTGTATGCTTGATATGCTGTTGCTGCGTTACCGCCATACTGTAAGTCACTTGCATATGCTTCAACTACATAACGTACATCTCTAGCACACTTGTACTTAAGAACATCTAAGTCATATACACTTGAATCATATGATAAACTTTGACTTACTAAGTAACCTAAATATTTGTCGTATGTACTAAAGATTGTATCTAGTTTAGGACGTTGTCCATATGATGCTGCCGCAACTTGTGCATTGCTTATAAGACCAGTAGTTGTATTATCTGGTCCTGGCTGTGGAGGATACTTGCTTGCTGGTGTGCCATTTGCTGTAACTGCTTGAATTTGATAAGCTGAAATAACACCTAGTTTTGTCCTAGCTGCTGTTTCATTTATATCATAAAGTTTTTGACGTAGTATATTACGGAAGTAATAGTGTGTTTCGCCTTCTCTTTCTGCGCTTAAAAGTAATCCTGTGTTATATGTAGTTGCATTTGCTACTGTGTGACCATCGCCACCCCATTTTAAATCATTAACATATGCATCCAATGCAAATCCTAAATCTCTAATACATTTTAGATCATCACCTGTAAATGTAACAGTTACTACACCATCAATTAATGCTGTTTTGCCAGCTAACATAGCAGTTGAACCAGTTTTTAATACTGCATCACTCTGCCATGCATAATCTGGAACTGTGCGTAGTGCTGGTAAAACATCAGCACCAGTTGTTCTATTAAGTATGTCGCCTTCTTGTATTACATCTTTAATAATAGTTGCAAGTGCTACTGCTGCATCTGAATCACTTGTAGACGCTGCTCCTGCTGTAGTATTTTGTGTTTCAGTATTACCTGTTTGTTTTGTAATTGCTACGTCTTTCATAATATCATCAATGATACTAATTAAATGAGTGTAACCTGCTACTGTTGAAGTTAGGAATGGACCTGTTTGATCACTCTTGCTAAATCCATCGTATGAGAAAAATCTAGCTGCATCGTGTGTGGCACTGTTGCCGCCGTACAGCATGTCAAAACAAATTGCATTTAGTACAAATAGTACGTCTCGTGTACATTTAAATACATTGTGTGTAGAACTTGGATACTGTGTTGCTACAAATTCGTTAACGTCTGCTGCAATAAAGTCTCTGTTATTTACAATCTGATCTTTTAGTGCAATTACACTTGCAGATGCAGTTGAAGGGTTAGTAAATGTAACTGCTTTTAAAAATGCAATCTGTTCAGTTTGCGTTGCACTTGCATAATCAACCCTAGTAGCACTGTCTACAGCAATTGAGTTAAACGTATTAAAGTAAGTATCTACTGCTGTATCAGAACTTCCAGTTACGCCAGCTAGTGCTTTAATTGCTGTTTCTAAACCGTCAATTGCTGCTGTAACTGTTCCGGATAGTGGATATTCATTTGAATTAGCTTCTGCTAATGCTTGGAATGTTGCACCGTAGTTTGTACCTAAAGAACTATCAAACGCAACACTGTCTAAGAAATAACCTAAGTCTCTTTTACACTTTACACTTGAGTTACTTAATACTGCTGATTCTACTATTTCTTTACTATTAAGTGTTAGGTAGTTAGTTGCTGTTGGAAACGCATTAAAACTGTCAGCAGTTACGTATTTGTTTGTACCTGCTGTATCACTTGCTGGTGGCTTACCTGCTAGTGCATGATCCTCTAATTGTTCGCCCGCTGCTGTACCAAATTGTAATGGATTATATCTTAAAATAGACTGTGTACGTCTTACAACTGAAAACTGGTCACCCTGTGAAGTATCTCTTGTTTCCCAATAGTATCCATCAAACTTATCAAAAATACCATACTTACGATTAGGTGGATTTAGTATTGGATCTCGTTGTGACGAAGCATTTTTAACATCTCCTACATAACTTGTACTCTTAATACCAAATGTAGCAGCAGACACACGTCCTGGCTGATAACGGAAAAAACGCTTGGAAGTTAGAATTGATGTTTCATCAGCAGGAGCAGTAACCAACGCACCTGATTCTTCTGGCAAGTGCCTAATACCCCAACCTTGTAATCCACCTACGCCACTATACCAATTAAACGTGTTTGGTAAAGCACTGTATTCTGCAGGCTCACTTGACCACTCGCTTGGGTTAACATCGTATGTGTTAACGTCAGCAAAAATACCTAGTGCAACTTCTGATCTCGGAATACCAAGTAACGAAAGTGCAACCTCTGATTGTATTTTATTTTGTTCTACTACAGGTATTGCAGTTTGGTCTGTTGCAACAACAACTGGAATACTTTTTGCTGCAGGCTGTGCTCCGGGTGTTACCGGTGTTGTTCTACCTACGTTAACAACTGATGCATTATTGTTTATATTTGTTAAACTACTCATTAGTTAATTTTCCCTTTGGTTACTACGAAATTATTTTGTAGTGCTATGCTACCACCAACTCCAGTTGGTTCTTGCACATCACCAATTATACTTCCAAAATCTATTCCAACTGTATTGTTCTGTGTATTTATTGCAGTGATAGTACCATTGACCCCACTTATTGATGGAGTAGTCTGATGTCCTACAAGTCTTATAATATCACCTAATGTAAGTCCTGTTGTGCTAGATACTGTTACTGTATAATCGCCGCCTGGTGCTTGAACTCCAGCGCCTATAATTGTGTTTTGTGGTACATACTCTGTATGTACAATTCTATAAACTAAGCCTTGCGAATTAGGATTAGCTGCAAATAAAGTTGCGTAATTGGCTCGTTGTAATAAATCGTTTACATTTGACTGTTGTATTCTAAATCTAAAATTACCTTCTTCTAAATCTTCAGTACTATGTGTAAATTGAATATACGGATTTGCTGATAATGTATTTGAATAATCTGTATCTAATTCTTCTACATTGTTTGTTTTTACAAGTTCGTTTATGATTGGTGTTAGCACACCTTGGTTTGCAGTAAAATCAAATAATTCACCACTTTCTTGATATGTGTAGTTCGGACTATTAAAGTCAACATTTGCTTCAATTTGAATATTAACACTGTCATACTCTGAGTTGAATACATCTGGATTTTGTAAAAATTCATTAGCAGGTCCTAACAACACATTAGGTGAAAGAACAATTTTAGTAGCACCGTATGCAAATAATCCTGCACCACAGTTATCAATTACGTTAGGCGTAACAATACCTTTTGAAACAGCATCAACATAAACAGCATCAGCATAATTTCTAAATGTATTATGTGCAATCTTTACACTTCTTGCTTCAGATGCATATAATGGACTATAATCATAAGAGTATGTTAATCCGCCATTTGTAATTTCACAATTTAATACTGTAAGATTTTCACTAAACACATCATCATACGCATAAATGCCGCCGCCTACAACCTTATCTAATTCAACATTTTCAATTAGTATATCGTTACCAAATATTCTAATTGCATAATTTAAGTAAGGTGATGTTGTATCTTGTGCAAGGTATTGGTTTACATGGCTACCGTCTAGTCTTAGATTTTTTACACTAATATTTTCTTGTGTAGTATATGTTTCAGTATCTACAGTAATCATAGCATTTGAGCCTGTTGCAGTATTAGTTGACCAGTACTGTTTTCGTACTCTTGTTTGATCACCTTGTCCTGATAATGTAAATCCTGATGGAATAAATAATTGTTTAATAAAGTATGTTCTATTTTCTAAAGTAAAGCTATTTCTATTTTGTGATTTTGCTTGATCTATTTTTGTTTGAATAAGAATAGTATCGTCAATCACAATCGTATTAGTTGCTTCTCCAAAGAAACTTTCAGTTGTTTCTATTCTGTTATTAACTAAATCAATAACATCTATTTCAGTATCAAACCAACCTAATTTACTTGATGTCGGAGCAGTAAGTGGCATATGTACTATTCCGCTTGCTTCATTGAAAGTATTACCTGATGTTTTATCACTCCAGTCAACTAAATCAAAATCATAATAATCTGTATATGAAATACTAGATAATGCTGTTGATAATTCTTTTGGACCTAAAACTTTTATTAAACTAAAGTTTGCTTCTGCCCCAATTTTTCTGTATAGTAATATTCCGTGATTTGTACTTTGACGTGCAAGCACTAGCTGTATGTTACTGCTGTTATTAAATGTCAATAATCCAGCTTGCTCAATTTCTACAGTTGCAGGCCCAACACTTTCACTTACTTTGCCTGTAGTAAAATCAAATTGTGCTACACGATAACTAAACGTAACTTCGTCCCCGCTACCGTCGGGCGTTGTAAAACCTA
>ERZ1046568.554-NODE-554-length-30217-cov-56.997414_pt1 | contig 30217 bp, 30 predicted proteins | sample MGYA00383092_ERZ1046568 | MGnify/ENA primary metagenome ERZ1046568 (study PRJEB29581, sample SAMEA5548362) | metagenome | biome: marine; feature: coastal; material: water | depth 1 m | study: Short-term variability in the microbial, nano- and picoplankton... | reverse complement strand
TGTAGTAAGTGTGGTTCATCAGATGCAAACAGCTTGTACTCTGATGGTCACACCTACTGCTTTAATTGTAAAACTTATGGGCAATCCCAAGAGGAGGTCAGATTGGTAGAGAACGCAGTGAAAGATACAATATTCAAAACAGGGTCTTATCAACCTCTGATTAAAAGAAACTTAACAGAGAAGACTACAAGGTTTTGGGATTATCAAGTGGCAGACGGAATGCACGTAGCAAACTTCAAAGATGCTGACGGCAACACAGTGGCACAGAAGCTCCGCTACCCTGATAAAACTTTTGCTGTCGTAGGTGATTTAAAGAAAGCTGTATTGTTTGGACAGAGCCTTTGGCGAGACGGTGGTAAAAGCTGTGTCGTTGTAGAGGGTGAGTTGGATGCACTATCCATGTCTCAGGCTTTTGATAACAAGTGGGCAGTTGTCTCTATTAAGACAGGTGCGGCAGGAGCAGTTAAAGACATTAAAAAATCTATCGAATGGTTAGAGAAGTTCGAACAGGTTGTCTTTATGTTTGACCAAGATGATGTAGGTAAGAAAGCAGCACTAGAGTGTGCGGCACTACTATCACCACGCAAGGCTAAGATTGCCAAGCTACCACTCAAGGATGCGAGTGAGATGCTACAGGCAGGGAGACAAGCAGAACTTATTGATGCGTTCTGGGGAGCAAAAGAGTTTGCCCCTGACGGCATCATCAATGGTGAAGACTTATGGGAAGTAGTATCAACAGAGAAAGAAGTACACACAGTACCCTATCCTTATGATGGGCTTAACAACAAGATAGGCGGTTGTCGATTAGGTGAAATCGTAACTGTTACGGCTGGTTCAGGTTTAGGTAAGTCACAACTCACAAGAGAGTTTGCTTACCACCTTCTCAATGAAGGAGCTACGATAGGTTATGTAGCACTCGAAGAATCTAGCAAGCGTACAGCACAGGGACTGATGTCCTTACACTTAGGCAAACCCGTACATCTTGAAGAAGTTGAGACAGAGGAGCTTAGAGAAGCCTTTGATGCAACTCTAGGAACAGGGCGTGTGTTTATGTATGACCATTGGGGATCGACTGAGAGCGAGAACCTATTGGGTAAGATTAGATACCTAGCAAGAGGGTGTGGTTGTCAGTACATTATACTGGATCACATTAGTATTGTTGTGTCAGGCATCGAAGGTGGAGATGAGAGACGGATCATAGACAACATGATGACCAATTTGCGGTCACTAACTGAAGAATTAAATATCGGATTGATTGTCGTGTCTCATTTACGTAGACCTAGTGGTGACAAAGGACATGAAGAAGGGCAGTTAACTTCATTGTCCCAGTTACGAGGTAGTGCGGCTATCGCACAACTAAGTGACATTGTAATAGGCTTAGAACGTAACCAGCAGGACGCTGAGACTTCTAATGTAACAACCGTCCGTATCTTAAAGAACAGATGGTCAGGTGATACAGGTGTAGCAGGACAGCTTCACTATTCCACCACAACAGGTCGTATGTCAGAGGAATTTGATGTACCTTTTTAATCACTCCAGCGAGAGGATTGTATGCTGATATTTGATATTGAAACAGATGGATTACTACAGGATGTAACAAAGATACACTGCCTAGTTATACAAGATACTAAGACAGGTAAGGTGTATAGTTATCATGGTGAATCTTTGCAAGAAGGTCTCACTGTACTAGCACAAGCACCTGAGATTGGTGGTCATAACGTAATTGGTTTTGATCTACCCGTACTAGAGAAACTGTATGGCTTTAAATACGAAGGTGAAGTGTTTGATACCTTAGTAGCTTCTAGACTTATATGGTCAAACCTAAAAGAAAAAGACCTACTTAAGCGAACAGTAGCTAACAGACTAATTGGTTCACACTCACTCAAGGCTTGGGGTGAAAGGCTTAACTACCATAAGGGTAGCTACGGTGAGCAAGAAGATGCTTGGGAGTCCTTCACCCCCGAAATGTTAGAGTATTGTAAACAGGATGTTGGTCTTAACGTGAAGCTATACGAGCTAATACAGCGTAAGCGTTACCCACATGAACCAATGCAGCTTGAGCATGAGATGGCGAAGATGTTGTTCCAACAAGAACAGACAGGCTTTCCCTTTGATGTAGAAGCGGCACAGAAACTGTACACCCAACTCTCTGCTAGAAAGCAAGAGATTGAAACTGAACTGGTTAACACCTTAGAGCCAACGATCATTGAGCTAAAGACCAAAACAAAAACAATACCGTTCAACCCTGCATCGAGACAGCAGATTGCCGATAGGCTAATGAAGAAGGGTTGGACACCAAAAGAGTTTACTCCATCAGGAGAGCCAAAAGTTGACGAAAAAATCTTGGCGGGAATTGATATGCCCGAAGCTAAGTTGCTAACAGAGTTCTTAATGCTAAACAAAAGATTAGGACAATTAGGCAATGGTAAACAAGCATGGCTCAAGCTCGAAAAGAAGGGACGGATACATGGTCGAGTTAATCACATGGGTGCTGTTACTTCTAGGTGTACACATAGTGATCCAAATGTCGCTCAAGTGCCATCAGGATCTGCCGCCTTTGGGAAGGAATGTCGCTCACTATTTCACGCACCGAAAGGTTTCACCTTACTTGGGGCTGATGCAAGTGGTTTAGAGTTACGTTGTCTTGCTCATTATATGTCACGGTATGACGGTGGTAAATATGGCAAAGAAATTTTAGAAGGTGATATCCATACAGCAAACCAGAATGCGGCAGGGTTAGCTACACGCCCACAAGCTAAGACATTCATCTATGGTTTCTTGTACGGAGCGGGGAATGAGAAGATTGGAGAGATCATAGGTAAGGGTAAAAAAGAAGGCGGTCAAATTAAGAAACGCTTCCTTGCCAAGACCCCAGCTCTCAAGAAGTTAACCGATGCAATTAAGTTACGACTAGAAACACAACAAGGTGAGAAGTCTATTAATGGTCTTGATGGTAGGATTATACCTATACGTCACCCCCATGCAGCTCTCAATACATTACTTCAATCAGCAGGAGCTATTGTCTGCAAGCATTGGTACGCAACCATCGAGAAGATGATACGTGCTAAAGGCTACACTAACGAAGAAGTTTCGATAGTGGCGTTTGTGCATGATGAAGTACAAATCATAGTTAAGGAAGGCTTGGAGGATGACATAGGTGCGATCACTAAAGAAGCAATTAAAAAGACAGAACAACACTACAACTTCAAATGCCCTCTCGACTCAGAGTTCGATGTCGGCAGAAGTTGGGCAGAAACTCACTAGTCCGAGTAGGCTTGGTGATGTTGCAGAGTTCTATGCAATCACTTGGTTGTGGGATGAAGGGTTTGAGGTGTTCTATAATGCTGGCTCAACAGGGGCTGTAGATATTATAGGCATAAAAGATGGAGAGGTTTACTTGTTTGATGTGAAGATGAATAAAGAAACTAAACGTGGAAGCTACGCTAGTTCACGGACACCTTTACAAAAAGAGCTAGGAGTACAGTTCCTTCTGTTTGATCCTATTACTCGTAAACTAAGACTACAGAAACACAGGGTATAGATATGGAAACAAACATACTGAACATCATACTGGTTGCAAGTTTTGCTTTTGTCAGTGTAGCCGTTGGAGTCAAGTGGGCTATTGAGTCCCTGATTGATTACCAGATGGCAAAACACGGTATGCGAATGATGAGAGAGTTGAAGAAGGAGGTAGAAGACGATGAAGAATACTAGGACACTATTAGTAGATGGTGACATTGTAGCGTACAAAGCTGCTGTCATTGCAGAGACTCCTATCGACTGGGGCAACGGGGTGTGGACATTACACGCTCACGAGAAAGATGTCATAGCATCGATGGAGGACTTCATGGCTAAGATTATAGAGGAGTCTGGCTGTGATGAAGTGATTACGTGTTTGTCTGGTGACAAGTTGTACCGCAAAGATGTAGCCCCTTATTACAAAGCGAACCGCAAAGGTACACGCAAACCCATGCTTCTAAATTTTGCTAAAAAATATTTGTCAGATAATTACAATGGCAAAGTTGAGGATAAGCTAGAGGCAGATGACCTCTTAGGAATACTAGGCAGTGCGGATAAGAATACAGTAATCTGGTCTATAGACAAAGACCTGTTAACCATCCCTGCCTACCACTTGCTTGACGGTAAAGTTACTGAAGTAGATCAAGAGGAAGCTGACTACTGGTTCTTGTACCAAACATTAATAGGTGACTCGACTGATAACTACAAAGGTTGCCCTGCTGTTGGAGCGAAGACAGCTGATAAGCTGCTTCAAGAGAATGGTGCAACATGGCAGACAGTTGTTGACGCTTTTGCTGATAAAGGTTTTGGCGAAGAGGTTGCCATAGAGAACGCAAGACTGGCTCGTATACTGCGTGACGGTGAATATGATTTTAAAACTAAGGAGGTAAGTTTATGGATGCAGTAATTTCAGAAGTTAGAGTAAAGGAGAGAGAAGCTGATCCTGTCAATAACCCAGAGCATTACAATGCAGGGAAGATAGAGACAATAGATTACATTGTAGATGTGCTAGGGGAGTTTGATGCTATCTCCTATTGTCACGGTAACGTAATTAAATACACCAGCACTAGACTATGGAACAAAGGCAAACCTATACAGGATGCAAAGAAGGCTGTCTGGTACTTAAACAAGATGATTGAATTAATGGAAAAAACCGAAGGGGAGAACTGGGGATGAAAAACGCATTAGGTGGTGCTTCATACGAACAGATAACAGGAATGTTTGAAGGCTTTGATTGGTATCAGAGTAAGTGTTCAGAGACTATTGTCTTTGATGAAGATGTAGCAGTAGAATATTTAACACTTGGATTAGCTTCCGAGGCTGGCGAAGTAGCTGGTAAACTAAAAAAGAAAATGAGAGATGGCGAACCTTATGATTTCAAAGATCAGATGGCTTCTGAGTTGGGTGATGTATTCTGGTATCTTGCCGTACTCACTGATCGCATGGGGCTTAATCTCAGCGATATTGCCTTTGACAACTTAAACAAATTATACAAGCGTAAGATTAACGATACGCTACAAGGCTCAGGAGATGACCGATAATGGATTCATATCAACAGTACATACACAAATCCCGTTACGCTAGGTGGCGGGAAGAAGATAACAGAAGAGAGACATGGAAGGAAACTGTACAGCGGTACATTAACTTCTGGGTAGATAGAGGACAGTTAGATACTACACTAGCGTATGAACTCTTTGATGCTATCTACAAGCAAGAGATTATGCCATCCATGCGTTGTCTAATGACAGCGGGTGAGGCATTAAAGCGAGACAACATGGCAGGGTTTAACTGTTCCTATGTTGCCGTAGATAACCAACGAGTATTCGATGAGATACTTTACGTATTAATGTGTGGCACAGGTGTAGGCTTCTCCGTGGAGCGTCAGTCTGTAGTCAAACTACCAACAATTAGTGAGGAGTTCCATGAAACAGAAACTACAATCCATGTACAAGACAGTAAAATTGGTTGGGCTAAAGCTTTCCGTGAGTTGGTTAGTCTTTTGTATTCGGGTCAAGTGCCTACTTGGGATGTCTCTAAGTTACGGGCTAAAGGTGAAAGGCTTAAAACATTTGGTGGTAGATCGAGCGGGGCTGATCCTTTGGTTAGGCTTTTCGAGTTTACTGTTTCTACTTTCAAGAACGCTGCTGGACGTAAGCTAACGAGTATTGAATGCCATGACGTTGTGTGTAAAATTGCTGAAATCGTTGTTGTTGGTGGTGTGCGTAGGTCTGCTCTCATCTCTCTATCTAACTTGTCTGATGACCGTATGCGTCATGCGAAGTCTGGGAATTGGTGGGAGACACAAACGCAAAGAGCCTTGGCAAACAACAGTGCCGTCTACAATGAGAAGCCAGAGTATGAAACCTTTTTGGAAGAATGGGTAGCACTCTATAAGTCCAAAGCAGGGGAGCGAGGTATCTTCTCCCGTACTGCTGCAAAGAAACAAGCAGAGAGAAATGGACGTAGAGATGTAGGTCACGACTTTGGGACTAACCCTTGTAGTGAGATTATCCTACGCTCTGCACAGGTATGTAACTTGTCTGAGATTGTAGTACGCTCTGATGACACACAAGAATCTTTAGAACGTAAGACACGACTAGCAACAATACTGGGAACACTACAGTCAACCCTAACTGACTTTAGGTATGTACGGTCTGTCTGGAAGAACAACACACAAGAAGAATGTTTACTTGGTGTAAGTATGACAGGCATCATGGATCACAAGTTGTTATCAGGTAAGGGTAGCCATGTTGTCTTGAAAGAGACACTAGAGAAACTGAAGAAGATTGCTGTACAAACCAACAAGCATTTTGCGGCTGAGTTAGGTGTAAACCAATCGACAGCTATTACGTGTGTGAAGCCGTCAGGTACAGTGTCACAACTGGTAGACAGTGCTAGTGGTATCCATGCTAGGTTCTCCCCTTATTATATAAGACGAGTACGAAGCGATGGTAAAGACCCTATCTCTGCATTCCTAAAAGACTCAGGTGTGAAGTGGGAGAAGGATATAATGAACACAGAGAACTACGTGTTCGACTTCCCAGTGAAAGCACCCAAGGGCGCAACCTGTGTTAGTGAACTTAACGTCAAACAACAGTTAGATTTGTGGGAGATATATCAGGAACACTGGTGTGAACATAAACCTAGTGTGACTATATATTACTCTGATGACGAGTTCTTAGCAGCAGGGCAATGGCTATGGGAACGACTAGATAGCTGCTCAGGCATTAGCTTCCTACCCCGCACTGACCATGTGTATGCCCAAGCTCCTTATGAAGCAATTGATAAGGACAGGTATATGGAACTTAAACGAGAGACCCCTTCAGAGATTGAATGGGACAGGCTAGGTGAATATGAAAAAGAGGACACCACTACTGGAACTCAGGAGTTGGCTTGCTCGTCAGGTTCATGCGAAATATAGGAACTGGATAACGGTGTTGGAGGTAGTAACTTGCCTCCACATCATCGCTAACGTCTGGCTACACTTCCCGTCATAACTGGGCTGGCTCTAACCACCCCCTATAGAGAGTAACAAATGAAGAATAACATATTCATAAGTGAAGATTTAGTACAATATTTAAGGAAACTTTTTCCCAATAAACTCCCTAATAAAAGAAATATATCAGAGAATGATATAGCATTTTTACAGGGGCAACAATCCGTCATCGAACGCATGGAACTCATGTTAGAGAATGACCAACCAGAAGAGATTTAATTATGTGTTTATCAAGCCCTAAAGCCCCACCACCACCACCACCACCACCCACTTTAGTATCACCGCCCCCGCCAGAGAAAGCTCCCGCTGAACTTGAGGATGCTGTAGACTCTAACTCCACAGCTTTAAAGAAAAAGCGTAAAGGTGCTAAACAACTTAGACGAAGCAACAACACAGGCACAAACTATGCAGGACAGCCTAGTGGCGGCTCAGGACTAACAATTAAAAAATAGGATATAAATGATGCACGATCAATCTATAGCCAAAGCTTATGAAAACATGGCGGCAGATCGTGATGCTTTTCTTACAAGAGCGAGGTCTTGTGCTGAGTTAACAATCCCTACACTTATGCCCCCTGAAGGGCATACAGGGTCAACTCAGTACGATACCCCTTATCAGTCAGTGGGCGCAAGAGGTGTAAACAACCTTGCTTCTAAACTGCTGATGACCCTTCTCCCTCCCAACCAAGCATTCTTTCGTTTAACTATAGATGATTATGATCTAGTAGAGTTAGGCGGTGATGCCAGAGGTAAGGCAGAAGAGGCACTAGCTCGTATTGAAAGATCAGCAACACAGGTCATAGAATCAAAAGCCATTCGAGTTCCAACATTCGAGGCACTTAAGCAATTAATAGTAGCGGGTAACGCTTTAGTCCATATGCCGCCCAAGGGTGGAATGAAAGTATTTAGACTAGACCGTTACGTTGTTCAACGAGACACGATGGGTAACATCTTAAAGATTATTACCAAAGAGACAGTAGCGTATGACGCTCTGCCTAAAGATGTCTTACAGGCTTTAACAGAAAACCCTGACTATGAATTAGATACCAGTAAAAAAGAATGTGATATTTTTACCTGTGTTAAGAGAGTGGGTAAGAAGTTTGAAGTGCATCAAGAAGTCCATGACGTTGTTATTGAAAGCACTAAAGGTTCATACGCAGAAGACAAACTACCTTGGATGGCACTACGCTTTATTGCTGTTGATGGCAACCACTATGGTCGTTCTTTCTGTGAAGAAATCGTAGGTGATTTAAAATCTCTAGAAGCATTGACCAAAGCTATTGTTGAAGGCAGTGCGGCTAGTTCTAAACTATTATTCTTAGTACGACCAAACGGTACGACTAAAATGCGAAGCATTGCTGATGCACCTAACGGTGGTATTATCTCAGGTGATGCTAACGATGTGACTACTTTACAAGCCAATAAGTTTAATGACTTTAGAGTAGCACAAGAAACAATGCAGAAGATTACAGAACGCTTATCTTTTGCCTTCCTACTTAACAGCTCTGTTCAACGACAAGCTGAGAGAGTAACAGCAGAAGAAGTGCGGTACATGGCACAGGAGCTAGAGACAGCTCTAGGTGGCATTTACTCTGTACTATCACAAGAGTTCCAAGTTCCCCTAGTCAACCTCCTTCTAGCAAAGATGCAGAAAGAAGGTAAGATGCCTAAGTTCCCTAAAGACACCTTAAAGCCACAGATCGTTACTGGTCTAGAAGCTCTAGGTCGTGGACAGGACTTAAACAAACTAAGCCAGTTCTTACAAATGCTACAACCACTTGGTCAAGAAGTAATCCAAAGTGAGTTAAACATTGGAGACTACTTAGATCGTCTTGGCGCATCGCTAGGTATTGATACACAGGGTCTTGTGAAATCTGATGAGCAGAAGATGCAAGAACAACAAGCTATGCAAGAACAGATGCAACAACAGCAAATGATGGCAATGGCAGAGAAGGGCGTAGCCCCTGCTATTAAAGGCATGACTGAAGCTGCACAACAACCGCAAGCTGAAGAATAAAACTAAAAGAGACTATTATGAATCAAGAAAGCATTAGTACACACGAAGAACAAACAGAGTCACAAGAACACATCGATGAGATGGTTGCAAAGAGTGATGAACTGGACAGGTTAAACGACCCGTCCCAAGGTGATCGACCAGATTGGTTGCCTGAGAAGTTTAAAAATGCAGAACAGATGGCTGAAGCTTATGGTCATCTAGAGAAAAAGTTAGGTGGGGAAAGTGTAGAGGAAGGTGTTGAGCCTGAAGCTGCACCCGAACCAACTCCACAACAAGAAGCAAGTGACGTTAGAGAAGCAGTAGAAAACGCTGGCGTTGATTTTGATTCTTTACAGTCGGAGTATAACGAACAGGGAGGGCTATCGGAAGATGCTTATAACAAGCTTAGTGAAGCTGGCTTCCCACAAGATTTGGTAAACAGTTGGATACAGGGACAAGAAGCCCTAGCAAACAACTATCAAAAAGCTGTCTATGAAAGTGTAGGCGGTGAACAAGCTTACGGTGACATGATTGACTGGGCGGGCGATAACTTATCGGATAACGAAATCGCTGCCTTTGATCGAGCTGTAGGTTCAGGAGACGTTGATATGGTCAAGTTGGCTGTGTCAGGATTACAAACTCAGTATCAAGCTGCGGAGGGTACAGACCCATCTTTAATAGGTGGACAATCCAGTAACTCAACAGGCGGTAATTATAGTTCTTGGGCAGAAGTGACCCAAGCTATGAGCGACCCACGATACAACAGTGATCCAGCATACCGTCAGTCTGTTTCGACTAAGATAGCTCGAAGCGACATACAATAGTCTCTTTATGCCCTCTTCGGGGGGCTTTTTTAACAGGAACGAAACACAACAATTAATTACCTTTGACCCCTGCGGGGACAATCTAAGCGGAAAGATTAAGTGTTAAGTGACTAAACATTAAACATTCATTTAAACATTTAACAAAAGGTAAAATATTATGTCTTATACTGCATCCCGATTGGGTGAAAATGCTGCTACTAGTGCTAATGCCAAGGAACTCTTTCTAAAGACGTTCACTGGTGAAGTGCTTACAGCGTTTAACGCCAACAACATCGCAATGCCACTACACCGTGTACGCACAATCTCTTCAGGTTCTAGCGCACAGTTCCCACTAACAGGTATCGCTACTACTGCAACTCTTGCAGCTGGTAACGAAGTATCACCTAGTGCTATCGCTCACAGTGAGAAAGTAGTTAACATCAATGATCTTCTAACCTCTTCAGTTTTCATTGCGAAAATTGATGAAGCTATGAACCACTATGATGTTCGCTCTATCTACTCTTCTGAGATCGGTACTGCTCTAGCTAACGCTGCGGATACAGCTGTATTTGCTGCTGTTGCTGCTGCAACTGATGATACTGCTGAGTACGCTCAAGGTGCTAACCAGAACAATGCTGACATTGAAATTGCTGGTACTCCTTCTGCTTCTAGCGGTACTGACGTAGCTGATGCTATCTTCCAAGCCCTAGAAGCTCTAGATACTAAGAACGTAACTGGTGAGAAGTCTGTAGTCCTTGACGCACAAACTTACTACAAAATGTTCTCTGGCTCTAACTCTAACATCGCTGGTGTAATGAACAAAGACTTCGGTACAGGTGGTAACTTGAACACTGGTACTGTTCCTTTGATCGGTGGCGCAAAAGTGTATATGTCTAACAACCTCCCAGCAGGTTCTAAAGGCTTAGTATTCACTAAAGATGCTGCGGCAACAGTTAAGCTATTAGACTTAGGCGTTGAATCAGAGTACCAAGTTGCAAAACAAGGTACACTAATGGTAGCTCGCTACGCAATGGGTCACAGCTCATTACGTCCTGAGTGTGCTGTTAAACTGACTAACGCTTCGTAAGATTAGTTTAGTAAACTTTAAGAACACCTCCTTCGGGGGGTGTTTTTTCTTTATTTTTTCATTGAGGTAAACATGACAACTCCAACAACACAGCTTCAGGCTGTAAACTCTATGCTCTCGACCATTGGCGAAGCACCAGTCAACAGCTTAAGTTCTGGTTTAGTTGATGCTGAAACGGCTGAGACTGTACTCAATGAAGTTTCAAGAGATGTTCAGTCATTTGGCTGGAACTTCAACAGTGAGCCAGATGTAACAGCAGCTAAAGATTCTAATGGTAAAGTACCACTAGCGACAAACGTCTTAAGAGCAGACCTAGCTAGTTCAGAAACAAAGTACAGAAGTAATAAGAATGAATATGTACAACGTGGTGCTTTCATGTACGACAAAGTACAGCACACAGACATCATCAATAAAGATTTAAAACTAGATATTGTCTATATGTTAGACTTCACACAAATACCTGAAGTAGCAAGACGATACATAACAATTAAAGCTGCACGATTATTCCAAGAAAGAGTAGTCGGTAGTGACAACCTCTCAGCCATGAACAGAGCTGATGAGCAACAAGCCCTATTCGCTTTGAAAGAAATGGAAAGCGAGAACGGGGACTATAACATATTTGACGATGGAGGCACGTACAGTGTTCTTGATCGCTCAGTCGGACACAAGGTGATCTAAATGGCTTTAGTTTCTAAAAGCATCCCCAACCTCATTAATGGGGTGTCTCAACAACCCCCAACTCTTCGTTTGGAGAGTCAGGGAGAAGAACAAGAAAACGGTTTATCAGATGTGGTTGATGGTCTTAAGAAACGCCCACCTACTGAGTTTATAAAAACTCTTATTAGAATAGAGAGTATTGGTACTGGTCAAACCTTATTTAATGGTGGTGAATATTTTCCGATAGAGGCTGATGATTATGTTTGGCACACGTACAAGAGAAGCGACACTGAAATATTTACGGTTGCTGTTAGGAAGCATTTTACCTATCCCCACATCATTGTGTATGACCAAGACGGTAATTTAAGGTATCAATCAAATTTTGGAAGCTTCAGAGCAGACGGTACAAGGATCAACTCTAGTACCGATGGCGCAAGTTACTTAGGTAACTCGACTGATTTTAAGTTTACAACAGTGGCTGATGCCACGTTTATTGTGAACCCAACTAAAGTAGCACGGGAATTTCAAGGGTTTGCGGGGAATGTGACACACGACCCAGCTAAATCCCTAGTCTACCTTAAGTCTGTAAATTACGGACGAGACTACAAAATCCAATTACTTGATTACAACAATACTGTTTTTGCTTCCTCCCCTCTAGTGTCTTCACCAAAACAAATAACTGAAGTTGCTGATGATGATGACCAAACAATAAATTCAGATGGGCTAAAAACGTCTACAATCATTCATGGTTTGAGAAACATAGTGAACGAAAGTGATGTCCACACCGTATATCCAAGTTCTACTAGTAATTTACCTTACTTCGTCTTTAAAACGGTGTATAACGCTCAAACGGGAACAGGCTATGACGGTCAAAGTGTCACTGGTGACTACACCATTAGAGCTATAGATGACGATGGCGGGACTAATCTTAAGGCGTTTAGAAAAACCGCTAAATCGTTTACAGACTTACCTAACCAATGCGAAGACGGTTTTGTCTTAGGGGTTGTAGGCGATAACCAGAAGAAAGAAGATGATTTCTATGTGAGGTTTGAAGGGCAAGGTGGTTCAGGCTTTTGGAGAGAGTGTGCAGTTCCTAATGTTAATAACGGGCTTGATCAAGATTCTCTACCACACCAGCTCGTACAGAATGCCGATGAAAGTTTTTCATTCCAACCAATAGATTGGGATAATCGCAAATGCGGTGATGATAGCACTAACCCTTTTCCTAGTTTTATAGGTCAGAAGATCACAGACATCTTCTTCCACAGAAACCGCTTAGGTATTCTATCAGGAGAGAATGTAATATTTAGTGAAGCAAGTAGTTACTACAACTTTTTCCGTACAACGGTACGCTCGTTACTAGACTCAGATCCTATTGATGTGGCAGTAAGTCAGAACGAAGTGTCTGATCTTAAAGCAGCCTTACCTATTCAGGATAACTTACTTCTATTCTCATCCCTAAACCAATTTACGCTTTCATCTTCCCAGCTGTTAACACCAGCAGAGGTAACGATAGAGCAGTCCACAAGGTACGAGAGCGATCTTACCGCTGATCCCGTAGGTTCAGGCACTAGTGTTTTCTTTGCTACAAAGCACGGAAACTATGCAGGACTTAGAGAGTTTATCACCAAAGACGATACGGAGCTTAAAGATGCGCTAAACATTACATCACACGTTCCAGAGTATCTTAAAGGCAGTATAAGAAAGATGGTAACATCTCCTAACGAAGATATGCTCATCGCCTTAACAGATGATGGCACTGAAGCTTCTAAAAAAGAGTGTTACATTTATAAGTGGCACGATAATGGTCAGGAGAGGCTACAAAGCTCTTGGTCTAAGTGGAAGTTTGACCAAAACATATCCCACCTATTCTTTACCAACAACTTAATCTACATTGTGTTTGAAAATGGTTACTTTGATAAACTTGATTTAACCTATGATACCTCTAAACCCCATCTAGATCATTTGGTTCAAATTTCACAGCCTTTACTTAGTTGGATAAATAATGAGCGATACGTTACAGGACAAACCAACACGTACGCTGTGACAGGTGACGGGGAGATGTTGGGGTATTACAACCCATCGAACCCTAGCTCTGCTATACAGAGCGAGCTTGCGAGTAACCCTATATACGTAGGCTTGCCCTATACCTTTAAATACAAACTCTCAGAGCAAGTATTTAAACCAACACAGGGTGACTCAACACACTTGGCTAGATTCCAGTTAAGAAAGATAGCCTTTAACTTTAGCGACTCAGGTAACTTTGAGGTTGCTGTGGAGTCTTTAGGGAAACCTATAAAGACAACAGAGTTTACAGGTAATATTCTAGATACTTCGTCCGTCTTAAATCAAGCAAACATTGTTGACAACGGCTCATTTGAGGTGGGTGTACAAGCACAAGCATCACAAACAGCTATAACAATAACTAACGATTCACATCTTCCCAGCACGTTCCAAAGTGCAGAGTGGGAGGGGTACATCGTACTACGAAACCAGAGACTCTAAATATGACACACTACTATAGAAAAGCAACATTTCAGGATTGCCGAGAACTAGCCCCAGCCATGCGTGAACAGGACGCTAAGGAAGTTATGGCTAGTGACGGGCTTACACCTTTAAGAGCGTTACAGCATAGCTACAACAGCTCTGCGCCTGAATGCTTTAGTATCATCCATGAGGATGGTGATGTAGTGGGGATGTTTGGGTTGGCTGATTGTGGTCACTTTGCAAGTCCTTGGTTGTTAGGTTCTCATAAACTACCTGAGACTAAAAAGGTGATGTTACCAGTTTCAGCAAAGTGGGTAGAGGAAAAGAATGACCAATACCCACTCTTGCTTAACTACGTACACGCAGAAAATACAGTTTCGATGAGATGGTTAAAAGCTCTAGGCTTTAAGTTCATCAAACTAATTAAGGAATATGGGGAAGGTAAGCAACCTTTCTACCAATTTGTGAGGATAAAAGAAAATGTGTAACCCACCACTTTTAGCGGCAACCGCTGCTACTATGAAGATTCTCGGAGCTAACGAGCAATATAAAGCCCAAAAAGTAAAAGAGCAAGTTAACAGACGCAATGCACTACAGGCTCAAAAAGACGAGCAACGACAAATTAACCTAGAGGCAGCCCAAGAAGATACAAAAGCTGCTGAACAGAAATTACAAACAGATTTAGATACAAGAGTGATGGCATCACGAGCAACTGTAGCTGGTGGTGAAAGTGGCGCAGTCTTGAATAACAACGCTGTGCTGCAAGATATAGAACGTCAGGGTCTAATGGCTAATACTGCTGTTGATAGAAACTTAGACAACACCATGCTAGGTCTACAAGAACAGCGATTAGGTGCTAAATCAAGAGCGCAATCAAGAATTAACTCAGTGTCCAAACCAAGCGCAAGAGCTAGAAACCTTCAGATAGGTTCTGCTGTTGTAGGCGGTATGAGCGACTCTGGGGCATTTGATGCGCCCACTACACCTACTACACCTGTACCTTAGAAACTTAAACAAATTAGGAAAAACTAAATGGCAACCTCAATAGATAAATCAGTGAATTGGCGTAATGCTGCGGCTGCGCCTGATTATCAGGTTACTGCTCAACGAGTGGATACATTCGTTCAAGGTGAAAGAAATACCAAAGGGGAACAAATAGCTGCGGCTCTTGATTCTGCTGCTGGTACTGTTTCACAAGTTGGTAAGAAACAATTACAAAGCAAAAGAAATAAACAAAGAGCTTCCCTAGAGACTCTTGAGGCTCGTTTACAGGCTCAACGTAATGAAGACCCTACCTATAACTTTGAAGATGATACAGAGTACAAGGGACTGCTAGAAGAGCATCGTATTTATATAGCAAACGCTTTAGGTAAAAACACTAAGTCAGTCTTTGATGCTGACGGAAATGTTGTTACGTATGAACAGATACAAGACCACCTAAACTCTGCTGAGAACTCTCACAAGTATAACGATCCAGATGAGCTAGAGAAATACCTAAACAGTTTTAGTGTCCCCATAGACGAAGAAAACGATGGGGCAAACATCCACCTACAAGCAGCGCAAGCAAATGATTATGAGATGTTTAAAAATAAACTAAAAGGTGAAGGTGTTATTAAGCGTAAGGCTAATGAAGCACGACAGCTTGAAGAAAGTTTTACAGTCAATATACAAGAAGCTTTACAGGCGGGTGGCACACCCCAAGAGATTTGGGATAGAGTCTATGCGGTAGACCAAGGTGTGCGGATGGATAACACAGTCAAAAGTATTTTAATACAAAAGGCTGTAACAGAGTTTGCTATCGAAACAAAAAACGAAACGCTGCTTTTAAATCATAACATCCCGCACGAGATTTATAAAAAACCAGTATACACCTATATTAATGACCAGATTGCTGCAAAGCTCAAATCAGATCGTCAATCTGATGCTAGGTATAAAGCTTTCGTGGATGGCGTTGAAGAGGAACGAGTCCAAGATGAGCAGATGCAGCTCATATATGATAATATGCAACAAGGTATTCCCATCGACACCACTAAAATAACAGACCCTGTAGTTTTTAACTTTGCTAAACAAATGCAAGCACAGGGTATCTTAGACACAAACGTATCGGAAACAAACTACATTACAACAATGCCCCAGATAAAAGATGCGCTGTTCTCTGGCTCACCTTTAGTATGGAAGGGGAAAACCTACGAGGCAAGTGAGAAGGGTATATCACAATACCTAATGGCTCGTGGCGGTCTAAACCAAAAAGAAATGAGCAAAGCTATTGCAGAGATACCATCTATCGTAGAGGGCGCAAGTGTTACTAAGCTCGAGTGGTATGACAGCTATGTTAGCACTGTTGTAGAGAATGAGTTTAAGAAAGGTTTATACGTTCTTGATGATGAAGTAGCTGGTTTACTGGATGATGCACAAAACAGAATCCGTAATGACGTTGCTGAGTTGTATGTGCGTTACAAGGCTGATGGTGTCTTTAGTCCTACAGAAAGAAACCAGCTTAGAGAATATGCTAAACAAGAAGCTGCTATGCTGAGAGACTTAGCCAATGAAGGTGTTGATCTTGATAAGGTTACTACAGATACTGTAACAAAAGAAGAAAATGATCTTGATTCGGTTCTTAACAGCTTGTTAGGCGAAAGTAATCAAGAAGAAGCAGTAGTTAGCGATAAGGTTGAAGATCAACCTGAGAAGCCTAAGTCAGACACGACACCAGCAGAAATGCTTGTTAATCTTCCAGAGAAAGACCTCATAGAAGCGTTGGTACAAACACCGTCATTAAGCTTTGAACAAGTAGAAGGTTTAACACCAGCCGAAATGCTTGAGGCTTACCCTGAAGAAATTGATAAGGCTCTTAAGCAACTACAAGCAAACAAGAAGTTTAGAAATATGCTTGCAGGTTTTTTCGGTAAGGAAGACAAGCCAGAGGGTTTGACCCCAGCACAACAAGCGTACTTTGATAAGACAGGTAAGTTGCCAGCGAGCGCACAAACTAAATAGGAGTCTTTATGACTGATTACAAACCCTTCGGTACAATTCAAGAAGGTGTTGACCACCAAACCTTGAATACCAACAGAGATTGGTTAGAAGCTTCCTTAAGGCTTTATAAAGCAAACCATGGTAAACTTCCCTCAGAAGATGACCTGAACGATTACGAAGGAGAAGATTATAAAGCTAAGATTGCTGATTATGGTCTAGTACAGATGGCAGGGTTTAACTTTAACATTGTTGACCAAGCTATTGACACGCACACCATTACACAAAAAGGCGATCAGAAAACTAAAGAAGCTTTTATCTACCTCTTAGATCAGTACGATGAAGTTAACACAAGCTGGAGAACAGCGGGTGATGCTACATGGGAAATGTTTACAGATGCTACTAACTGGCTTGGTCTAGCTACGGCTGGCACAGGGGCAGTGGTTGCACAAGCTGCAAAGTTTGCTGGTAAGCAGACTATTAAGAAGAAACTTAAAGGCGAGATGAAAAGGTCTTTAGGTAAAACAGCAGCCCTTACAGGCTTTGAAGGTGCAGCACATGGTGCAGCCTTTGATGCAATGGATCAGTCTGTGCGTATTGATGCGGGATCACAAGATCAGTACAGTGCGGGACAGACCGCAATGAGTGCTGGTATAGGTTTTGCTGCTGGTGCTACAATAGGTACTGGTATTGATATGCTTGCAGCTCGTTTGGGCAGTAAGAAAGCACAAAAGACTATAGAAGAAGTAGCCGAAGATGACAAAAAGGTTGCTGAGGAACTTGCTGATGTTGAAGCTTTTGAGGCTAAGATGGACAGTAAGACCGAGGTCGATCAAACACCTGTCTTAAACAGAACAGAGACAGACGAGCCAGCACCTAAAGCTGACTTTGATGCAGATGAGCAAGTAGAGTGGGTAAGCGAGATTGAATACAACAAGATGTCAAAGAAGCTTGACGATGAAATAGAAGCTAACCCTATTAAAGATGAATTTAGTGGTCAGCAGTTTGGTTCTATTGTCTTAAGGGATGCAAGAGACCTTATTAAAATTAGATCAGAGGATGTTATCCAAGAGTTACACGCTAACCCTGAGTTTGTTGATGACGTTATTGCTCGTATCGAAGCCTTAGAGACAAGACTAAGTGTGTTCAGTACCCTCAAGAGAGAGTTTAACGATGCTACACAATACTTTGGTGCTGTGAACGACAAGCTTGTTGATATTATTAACAACCCTAAAAGTTCTGCAAGACAAATTGCGGAAGCTGAAGCGTTACTAAAAGAAAACGATTACCGTTGGATTAAAGCAGACACAGGTGCGGAACACCTAAACTCTTACAGTGGTCGTGATCTAGAAGTAGCTAAGAGACGTAGAAGAATTAAGCCTGATGAAGATGGTAACATTTCTGATGAGGCTAGAGCTATTGCGTATGAAGATCAACAACTGAAAAACTTAAAAGAAGTTGAAGTTAAGTATAACACTGAAATTAACAAACTACTAAGCAGCACCGATGAAAAAGATATAGCTAAAGGTATTGCCTTGATGCGTGAAAGAGATGCAGAAGCAGCTATTATCAAAGGTAAGATATTAGACGAAGGTAAATCATCTGGCTATGACAAGATAAACAAGATGGCTGAGAAGTACGTTGAGATGTCTATTAGTGGTGTATTCAGCCCGTCTACTGTTATCATTAACACAGTATTCCCTGTTATTAAAAACTACACTTACCCTATCTTAGAGACACTTATTAATAACCCGATGTCGCTAACAAAGTGGCAGCGTACTATTAGAGTATACTCACAAATGTTTGCAGCTAACGAAGCAGCCCGTAAATCATTTCAGGCAGCTTGGGAGTTTGAGCAAACACTCTTAACTAAAGATGTATCTCGTTTCCTTGGTGAAGGGATTAAAGTTAAAGGTAAGCTCGCATCTTATATGCGTACCTTCCCTCGACTACTAGGTTCAACAGATGCGTATAACCAAGAGATAGCTGCCGCTGGATATGTGGCTGGTGATGTCTTTGACAGACTCCTTACTAAAGGCATGAAAGATGGTAAGAAGGGTCTAGCCCTTGAGAAGTACATTGACGATAACTTTGCTACAGAAATGTCAAAGGCTTATGATGAGAAACTTACACTAGAAGCATTAGCACCAGTGTATGAAAAAGGTTTAGCATTGAAGCTAGAAGGCGAAGCTCTAGATAAGTATGTCTTAGATAATGTTAATAAGTTTGGTTCAAAAACATTTAGACGTTTAGGTAACGACAGGAAAGTACAGGAGTTACAAGCAGAGGCTGCCAAGCTTAGAGGTAAAGCTAGTAAAGCTAAAGGTAAGGCTAGAAACGATTTTAATGCTGAGGCAAGAGCCTTAGAGAAGGAAGCTAAACAGCTAGAGGAAACTTCAGCTAATGCCAGAGACTTTGTGGAAACACTTTTGTATAAGAAAGAGTTTGCTACAGATGGTAAAGGTGTGGCTGGTGCAATGGAAAGTGGTGCTAAGTTTATTGAAGATGCACACAAGAAGCACCCCATCTTTAAAATCTTCGGTCAGCTTTTCTTTAGAACCCCTGCTTGGGTATTCCATGAGTCTATGCGACTAACCCCTGCTGTTAATGTTATGCTGCCACAATTCAGAAATGACTTAGCTGGTCTTAACGGTGTTGGTAGACAGGCTAGAGCGCAGACTGAGGCAACCTTAGCCTTCTCACTAATGATGTATGTGACTACGAAGTGGGCGCAAGGTGAGATAACAGGCAGTGCAAACCAAGACTACACGATGGTTGGTGAACAAGAAACAGATGAGCTAGGTGCGTTAAGCATTGCCATCGGTGACGAAGGTAAGCACGTTGATTATAGACGGTTTGAGCCTTTACGTATTCCCATGACTATTGTTGTCAACGCCTTAGATGGCGTGGTGGCTACAAGAGAACTTGAGAATATAGGTGAGGCTGATCCTGAGCTATTGGACAGAACCCTCGCTTCCTTTGGTATTGCAATGGCTACGTTTATCTCAGCGTTTAAAGACTCTGCTCTGTTTACAGGTATTGTCGATACTGTAACTGCTGGTACACGTATGGCTGGTAAGTTTACCTCTGATGATGCTGGTGACAGAGAAGAAGCTTCTAACGTAGGTATTGACTTGTTAACTAAGAAAGCCATGATGATTGTCCCAAGTTTAATTAAAAAGGGACAGGTAGCTGCTGGCGATACAGAGCTAACATCCCCTGTAAATGCCAAGCAACGATTCCTAGCAACTCTAGCACCTAACCACCCTTCGATACCTCGTAAGTACGACATCTTTGGTAACGTCAGAGTTCTTAAGAACCGTATGGCAGCTCTAAGTCCATTTACATACACTACACCTGAGCAACGTAAAGCAGGGCGTAGTGAGAAGGAGATGGCTGTACATCGTTGGATTAACGATCTTGAGCAAGCTGGGTACGGTAACTTCACTAGAGCAAAGTTTAAAACGAGTAAGATTAACGTAGACGATTTACGTGAAGTACAGATTACTTACGATGGCATAGAGATGAGTATTTATGATGCAATGATGGTCGAGCTGAATAAACCCAAGAGAAAAAGAAAATTGGTTGAAGCTCTTTATAGACAAAGCACATCTCCAATGTCTCTAGGTAATCCTGAAAGACCTGAAGAGTACGGCTTACCTGTTAAGGAAGCAAAGAAACTTATCAGCGAAGCTAAAGAAGATGCTCTTGATGCAGTAATAAATAACAGAAACAGTATCATTGTAGGATCAAACAAAACTCTTTCTAGTATGGTTGGCGACAAGAAGAAGAAAATTAGGAACGCCCAGCTAGGCAACTTTTTACAATAGGAAAATCAAATGACAAACACTTTACACTCTATAAATGAGTACGACTACACGGGGCAAAGCAGCTTTGTTGCCCCCAGTCACCAACAAGCCAGTGACATTGTTGTTCTGGTAAACTATGTTGTCAAAACACAAGGTACTGATTATACCCTAACAGGTAGTCTGGTAGCTTTCACAGGCTTTACTCCTTCAAACGGAGATAAGATAAGCATAAGGCGTGAGACAGCATCGGCAGCTAGACAAGTAGACTTTGCTTCTGGCTCAATGCTTAAGGCAGAGACACTAGACCAAGACTCTAACCAAATCTTCAACATAGCTCAAGAAGCACTTGATAAAGCTGAGATGATTGCTGGTGACTACAACGCTAGATACTATGGTGCTACTCACGTTGCGCCTACAATTCCTTCGCCTTCTGATGGTGATTTGTGGTTTGACACCTCTGATGATGTAATGAAGGTTTATAACGCCTCTGCATCATCGTGGAGTTCTTTAACACTCCCTAGTACAGACCAAGCCAACATAGACACGGTTGCGGGTATTTCAAGTGAAGTGCAAACCGTGTCATCAAACTCCTCACTGTTCGCAGGGCTTGCAGACGATATTACGGATGTGGCAGCAATTGATACGGAGGTAAGTACGGTTGCTGGAATTTCAAGTGAAGTACAAACTGTGGCGGCAAATGTCTCACTCATTGATGGGATTTCAGACGATGTGGCAGCTGTGGCAGCCATTGATACAGAGGTAAGCACGGTTGCAGGGATTTCTAATGCAGTTGAAACTGCGGCAGAAAACGCTACAGGGATAAACCATTACGGAAGTACCTTTTTAGGATCAAGTGCGACAGCACCCACAACCACTTCAAACGGTGGTGCGATAGCAGTTGGTGCATTTTGGTTTGATACCAGTATTAACACATTAAAGGTGTATGGAGCTAATGGCTGGCAACACGCAGCCCTTGGTATCTCTAACCCTGTTAATCGAAAATCTATTATAGGTTATGGAGGTCAGACTACATTCCCAATGGACTACCAATCTGGTCACTTAGATGTTTTCCTTAATGGTGTTAAACTTGTGGAAAGCACAATCCCAGATAATCTTATACCAGACAGCAATGGTGACGTAACAATTACTATTAAATTAGATGCTTCTTCTTTAGCTGGAACTCGAGATTTTTACGTCAATTCTAATTATTGGAACTGGGACAGAACCACTAATCCTCCCGCTGGTACAAAAACCATGTACACAGAAGGTCAAGCCACGTTAGGTAGCGATGGTTTATGGGTTTGGTCATACACGCTTCCATACTCTGAGTTATTTAGCCAATATAATGGTTCTGCTATCTTTGAATATCTTTGGGTTGATGATTCTTCTCATAGTTATTATTTTGGAAAAGAGAAATTTGGGGCTTTCCACACTCGCCATACAGATGTAAATTGGGCTTACCACATGGGTGGTATGGGATATGTTGAGGAAAGGCTATATGTACAGGATATTACTGACAAGTATAGCAGATATGTCAAAGACAGTGACGGGTTAACAATCCCTCAAGCTAACGATTACACAGCTAACAACGGTACTTCTGTTGTTTTAACTACAGCACTTCCCGCTGGTAGTCATTCTGTTGACATGGTAGCCGATAGTCTGTCTCCCATCGTTGATGTTGAAACAGGAGCTGCTGGTACGGATGCTTCCTATAACTCCGTAACAGGTGTCATAACGATACCTCGTGGAGATACGGGAGCAACTGGTGCAACTGGTGCTACGGGAGCAACTGGTGCAACTGGTGCTGAGGGAACGGTAACAGCTTCTAGTGTTGAAGCTGCTGGTGCAGTAATGGACGGGGACTTTACATCCAACGGTCTTATGAAACGCACTGGTGCAGGAACTTACACTATTGACTCTAGCACCTACGCAACTGAAACCTATGTAGACACAGCAGTTAGCGGTCTTGTAGATTCTGCACCTGCTACCCTTGACACTCTAAACGAACTAGCATCTGCATTGGGCGATGATGCCAACTTCTCTACTACAGTAACTACTAGCATAGGGACTAAGTGGACTGAAGATGCGACTAAGATTTCCAACTGGGATGATGCTTATAGTTGGGGCGACCATAATACTGCGAACTACTTAACATCCTTTGACATTACTACGCAGACCGACCCTAAGTATCTTAGAGCAGATGCCAGTGATTCATCTACAGGAACAATCAGTGCAAATAGCTTTAGCTCAACAACTGGGTTTAGCTCACAGTATGGTGGCATAAGCTCCTATAGTGGTAATTTTACAACAAACTCAGGTAACATTAACACAAGTCTTGGAACAGTGTCAGGGGCTACAATTTCTGGCACAACCTTTACTTGTAATGGCAACATGACAGTAAGCGGCACAGTCGATGGCGTAGACATAGCAGGACTAAACACTACTGTAGCAGGCAAAGCTAACTTATCAGGTGCTACGTTTACTGGCAATGTTAACGTACAAAATGGGTTATTGTCTGCTAACAGTGGATCTAATCAGCCTTTTTTCAAAGTAAGTACAGTAGCGGCTAGTGGTAGTGCAGGTGTGTTTGTTGATGGTGACATTGTAGTAAATGGCACAGTAGATGGTGTAGACATTGCAACATTAAATGCTAACGCACTTGTTGATGGTGACTTCACATCCAACGGCTTTATGAAGCGCACTGGTGCAGGCACTTATACAGTTGACACTAATAACTATGTTAGCACTGGCGGTGGTACGTTTTATGGTGATGTAACAGTCACAGGAATACCAACTTCAGGCGAGGGAACTTTAACAGCCAATTTCATTAAAGGAAGTACAATTTCTGGTGGCGCAACTACGCCTGTTATAGACCTAGAGAAGAACGTCACTGGCATGAACGGAAGTGGTCGCTTTATTGAACTTAACACCAAGCACCACTCAACAAGTGCTATTGTAACTAGAGGTCATTTAGGGATTGCCCAGTCATCTTACAACGGAACTGCAGCTCCTTATTTCTCTCACAATGATGGAAATTGCGGCTTTGTTCTTTCTTACTCAGGCTCTTCTAGCTACAACGCACTAGCCCCTGCAAGTACATTAGGAAGTACAACTTCAAGCAACATTAATCTAGGTCATCAGTATGCTAGATGGAATGGTGTTTATCTCAAAATCAGCCCTAATGTAAGTTCTGACAGAGAATACAAACGTGATATTGAAGAACTATCAGAGGCAGAGAAAAGAGTTGCTGTTGCTTGTAAAGGTCTAATCAGAAAGTACAGAATGAGAGATGCTTATGAAGAAAAAGGTGAAAATGCTAGATTACACATTGGTATTGTAGCCCAAGACTTACAAGATGCTTTCACTGCTGAGGGGTTAGATGCTCACCGCTACGGGATGTTCTGTTCTGATACTTGGCATCAAGCTACAGTTACAACAGAAGATGAAGATGGTAACGTCACTACAAGTGTAGAAGACTTCGAGTTAGTAGAACACGCTCCAGAGGGTGCAACTAACATTACAGAAATTACAAGACTAAGTGTTAGATACGAAGAACTTCTAGCGTTTATTATCTCGACAACTTAATAGAGGTAACTCATTATGACTAGGGCAAGAAACCTAGCAGATTTTAACACATTAAATATAGATCCGTCTTCACTTGATGACACTGGTACAATCCCCTCAGCACTCCTTGCGGGTGTTGGGGGTAAGGTGTTACAAGTACAACACAGGAAGTTTAACTCGTACCTCAACAACAGTGTTACATCAGTCAACTCAACTTCTTGGACGGCAACAGAAATCACAGATCAAATTACACCAACCTCCACTACCTCTAAGATATTGGTAATGATTAACGCATCTTTATCGCAATATGAAGGATCAGGAAGCGGTTTAAAATTTGGAGCAGGGATATATAGGAGAGTTGGTACGGGTGCTTTTGTAAGGGCTTACGCTGGTCAGGACAACAGTTATGGAGGGTATGGTGAGTCATCAGGTAACACAGAAAGAACTTCATCATTCCCAACGACTTTAATTTTTGTAGATGAGCCTAATACGAATAACACTGTAGACTATAAGTTATATCTTAAGTTGCTTACTGCAACTGGTCAGGGTGATAATGTTAATACAGGGGCAAGCAACCAAGAACGCTCAATCACCTTAATGGAAATAGCAGCATAAAGGATAACCAATGGAAGAACTAAAACAACAAGTAGATCGCTTGGAATGGCGAGTCGATTTACAGGACGAACAACTTAAGATGCTTACGGCTAACGCCAATGAGCTTAGAGGGATGCTGGATAGCATCAACCGCACCCTGCTACAAATCAAGTGGTTAGTTGTGGGCGGTGCTGTTGTTTATTGGGGTCAGTCTATGGGATTGTTCGCAGCCCTCAAATTACTAGGAGTATAATATGATACAGCAATTGATAGCACCTGTAACTGGGTTGCTAGATAAGTTTATCCCCGATGCGGATACAAAACAAAAGATAGCACATGAAATTGCTACGATGTCGGAGAAACATGCACAACAAATTGCTCTAGCTCAGATCGAAGTCAATAAAGCAGAAGCCAAAGGGAATTGGTTTCAGTCTTCGTGGAGACCTGCAACAGCTTGGGTGTGTGTGCTGGGGTTCATGGTGAACTTCCTTATATCACCACTTGCAGCACCCTTTGGTGTTGTCGTACCACAGGCAGATACATCAACCATGTTACCTGTACTAATGGGGATGCTTGGTCTTGGTGGTCTACGTACAATGGAACGAGTTAAGGGAGTAGGTCGATGAAGTATTTTGACATAAGCGAATTTGATTGTAGCTTTACAGGTAACAACGAGATGGACGAGGAGTTTCTAGAAAAACTAGATGCTCTTCGTGAAGCTTGTGGTTTTCCTTTTACAATTACAAGTGGTTATCGAGACCCTGAAGGACACCCTATCGAAGCTAAGAAACAAAAAGCTGGCACTCATGCACGAGGCATAGCTGCCGACATACAAGTAATCAACGGTGTACAGAAATATAAGATCATTGAGGAAGCTATTAAGTTAGGTTTCAATGGCATAGGCGTTGCTAAGACGTTTATTCATGTTGATCTTAGACAATCTTACCCCGTAGTTTGGAGTTACTAATGGATAGAAAAATATTAGATGAATTACACGAAGGTGTAGCTAAAGATTTACTTGCAAAGGTTAAGTCTGGTGAGGCATCTGCTTCTGAATTGTCAGTAGCAACAAAGTTCCTTAAGGACAACGGAGCTTGTCTTGAAGTAATCACTACAGAGTCACCAATGGCTAACTTATTGGAGGCATTACCGTTTGAGGAGATGTCACATTGAGAAACTATAAATCTGAGTACGCTAATTATCACAGCAAGCCTGAGCAACGCAAGAAACGCAGCAATAGAAACAAAGCTAGACGTTTAATGATTAAAGCTAGGGGTAAAGCTGCGGTAGCGGGGAAAGATGTAGATCATGTGAACCGCAACGCTAACGATAACTCAATTAACAACTTACGTATTGCCAGTAGAAGGCAGAATAGGAGTAGAAATGGCTAGTAAAGGTCTATATGCAAACATTAACGCACGAAAGAAGAAAGGCATTAGCCGATCTAAGAAGAACTCTACCATCTCTAAAAAAGCTTACGCTAAACTTAAGATAGGTTTTAAGAAGAAGGATAAATAGTATGGGTAAGTTTGATGATTTAAAGATCAACCAACCTAAGCGCACCCCCAGCCACAAAACCAAATCACATATTGTCAAAACAAAAGTTAATGGCAAAGAAAAGATTATTAGGTTTGGTGAGCAGGGTGCTAAGACTAATCAAAACGCAGCACAGCGTAAGTCGTTTAAAGCTCGTCACAGAAAGAACATAGCTAAGGGTAAATCCTCAGCAGCGTACTGGGCTAACAAAGTCAAATGGTGACATTATGGAAAAGATGCCAGAGCAACTAAAAGACTTCCGTAACTTTATGTACATAGTGTGGAAGCATCTTAACTTGCCTGACCCTACTCCTGTCCAATACGATATGGCAGACTATATTCAGAACTGTCCTCGTAGAGCAATTATTGAAGCATTTCGTGGTGTAGGTAAGTCCTACATTACAGCCGCTTTTGTCGTACACCAATTACTTCTTGATCCACAAAAGAAGTTCATGGTCGTGTCAGCTAGTAAACAAAGGGCTGACGATTTTTCGACATTCACACAACGTTTAATCCTAGAACTCCCAATATGCCAACATCTCATAGCAACAAGTGAGCAAAGGTGGAGTAAGATTGCGTTTGATGTAAGACCCGCACTGGCTAGTGGTAGCCCTTCTGTTAAATCAGTAGGTATCACTGGTCAGTTAACGGGCAGTCGGGCAGACATAATCATTGCAGATGACATTGAAGTACCTAATAACTCAATGACACAGATGATGAGGGAGAAGTTAAGCGAAGCCGTTAAAGAGTTTGATGCGGTACTAAAACCTGACGGTAAAATCCTGTATCTTGGAACACCACAGTGTGAGATGAGTCTTTATAATACACTCACAGAACGTGGCTACAAGATGAGGGTATGGACAGCACGTTACCCCTCGATAGATGACGCTAACAAGGCGTATGGGGATCGTTTAGCACCTACCCTATGGGATGCTATGCATAAAGCAGAAAGTCCCTTAGACGGGAATCCTGTAGATCCTATGAGGTTCGATGATGATGACTTGATGGAACGTGAGTTATCTTATGGTCGCTCAGGGTTTGCTTTACAGTTCATGTTGGACACAAGCTTATCTGATACTGATAGATACCCATTGAAGTTATCTGACTTAATGGTGATGTCGATTGATAAGGATAAAGCACCCGAGAAGCTCGTCTATGGCGTTATGAAGGAGATTAAGGAGTTACCTAACGTAGGACTAGGGGGTGACAAATACTTTGCCCCAGAAGCCACTATAGGAGACTACGTAGACTACGATGGTTCTGTTCTTGTAATCGATCCCTCTGGTAGAGGTCAAGATGAAACCGCTTACGCAGTTGTTAAGATGTTAAACGGTTACTTATACGTAGCAGACTGTGCTGGTATATCTGGCGGTTATAGTGAAGCTACACTAATGAAGTTATCTCACATAGCGAAGGAACATAAAGTTAATGTTGTCTTAGTAGAGAGCAACTTTGGTGACGGTATGTTTACAGAACTACTCAAACCATTCTTGAAAAAGATATATCCAGTTACTACGGAAGAGGTGAGACATAGCAAGCAGAAAGAACTACGTATTATTGATACGTTAGAGCCTGTTATGAATCAACATAAGCTCATCATAGACCCTAAAGTTATTCAAAAGGATTACGATAGCGTCCAACATCATCCCCCTGAGAAAGCTCAGAGATATATGCTTACTTATCAGCTAACTCGTGTCACTAAACAGCGTGGTGCATTAGCACATGACGATAGATTAGATGCACTAGCTATGGGTGTAGCGTATTGGGTAGAACAGATGGCTGCTGATGTAGACATGGAGATGCAACAGCGTAAAGATGAATTATTAAGAGCTGAAATAGACAGGTTCTTAACTCTTGATAATGTAAATGCACCTAAAAGAGCTAACACATGGATTTAAAAAAACTAATAATGCTCGTGTTCTTAAGTTCCCCTGTACTTGCTAATGATGCAAATCAGGGTGACTTTAGTAATAACACACAAGCTGAGACTATAACCACAACAACTAGCACTGTAGTAAGTCAAGAAGGTACACCAGTACCCACAGCAGTCGGTGCAGCTTCCCCAGTATACAACCAAGATGTCTGTGTTGTATCTAATGGACGAGGTGTTCAAACTTTACAGATAGGTGTGTCTTACGGTTCATCCACTAGAGATGAGGTATGTGAGATGCTAAAGCTATCTAGACAGTTAGAACAACTAGGTCTCAAGGTTGCTGCTACTAGTGTTCTGTGTAATGACCCTAGAGTATTTCATGCGATGTTAAACGCAAAAACCCCATGCCCGATAGGAGGACTAATCGGTGATAAAGCAATTGAATATTATAAGAAGCACCCTAGCATTGTGCCTGATCTTCCTGTTGTCAAGCGAAGCGAAAAGCCAAAGCCAATACGACACGGAATCCTTGGTAGAAAGCATAGATGACATTAACAACACTTTAGCTAGTGGCTTGTATGACTTTGGTGACTTTACCGCTTGGTCTATGGAGGCTGGTACTACTGTTATATATAATAAGTATACAGGTGATAAGTACAAGCTTACTCAATCACAAGTAGACCAGTTTAATAACCTGTACACTCAAGGCTTACAAAACAGCACACCAGAGGCTCTAGTTTCCGTTGTACTGGACGATCTCATAGAAGATAAGCAACATGACTACCAAGAAGCTAAAGAGTCTCTAATCGAAGCTGCGGGCGATATAATGGAAGTAACAGAAGTAGCAGAGATGATTGCTACAGGTAATGAGTCAACCGTTATAGCAGCTCAAGACTATGCAGTAGAGAATGATCTAGTTGAAATCAAACAGGAAGATGTACAACAGTACAACACCAGTATTGATGCTATGCTAGAGGCTTCTATTACTAAGAACATGATTGAAGCTTACGCTCAAGACATACAGGTTGTAGACACTATAGCTGACCTAGTGATTAACACTCAGTCTACTCAAGCATTCTTTGACACTGTTACTATTAGTATAAGTAACATTAGTCCTGCGATGTTAACGGTAGAGTGGGAAGGGTATGCTCAAGATGTCTATAGTGATATGTATTATGCTTACGCACCCATCCCTGACTTGGAGGCAATGTTAAGATGAAACCACAAGACGTAGCATTATGGATAGGAATAGCTAGTTCAATAGGTGGTGCAGCCATAGGTTATGGAACACTAACAGAGAAGGTAGCTTCCTTAGAGAAGACAAACGCTCCTACACAGCTAGAAGGTAGGTTGGTTAAACTAGAAACAAGGGTAGAAGATAATGACATTGGAAAGATTGGAAAAGAAATTGAACAGCTACGTGGCAGGGTTGATAACTTGGCTGAGAAACTTGGAAGTATTGAAATCCCAAGCACAAGCGACATTGAGAAAGATGTGGTTGTCCTTAAAGAACAAGTTAAAGGGGTTAAAAGAAGCCTTAAAAAGCTAGGTGAGAATCCCTTGCTATGACTGGGTTTCCTCTAACCACCCCCTATAGGAGACCCCCCACCCCCCTTTGATATATACTATAGTATAGTAGAGTGTCTTAAAGATACTTAAGGATACTTAAAGGATACTTAAAGGATTGATGAAAGGATGGTTAGGGATAACTACCACCAGTTCCCCCTTATATTTAATAATTAAGACCCCCTAGAACTTGCACTGGGATTCGCTACCTTTGTCTAGGGGTGTCTTAATTTTGAACCAAAAATCTGAGGTGGTATA
>ERZ1046568.549-NODE-549-length-30324-cov-13.716244_pt1 | contig 30324 bp, 28 predicted proteins | sample MGYA00383092_ERZ1046568 | MGnify/ENA primary metagenome ERZ1046568 (study PRJEB29581, sample SAMEA5548362) | metagenome | biome: marine; feature: coastal; material: water | depth 1 m | study: Short-term variability in the microbial, nano- and picoplankton... | reverse complement strand
CAACGTTCAGTGCTATGGTACTATACTGCGACTTGGTGTCCTCCTTGTGGATCTACAGGGTCTCCACTATTTAAGCAAATGACCGAAGCAAACGGAAGCGACGAGTTAATTGCAATTGACATCCACTCGAGCAACAGCTCTAATCTTGTACCAGGATACATTGATCCAGCAGATGGACAGCCTAAAGTTGCTGTAGCAATGGCCGGTCAATTGGTTCAACAAATTAGACCAAATGGATATATTCCTCAGTTTACTTTGAACAATGAGTTCCAAGGTAATAGCTCTGTAAATACTGGAAACGTAAAATCAGCTCTTGAGTCTCATAACTCAAACGATCCTTTAGCGGGTGTTGCAGCTGAAGCAAGTGTAGATGGAAACACTATCACTGTAAAAACTAAAACAAAATTCTTCAAAGATGGTGCTGACGATTACTATATTTCAGTTCTTTTATTAGAGAAAGATATTGTTGCTCCTCAAAATGTTAATGGAAACATGGTAAATGATTTCGCTCACAAGCAAGTTCTTAGAGCTTCTTTAATCGATGGCGAAATGCACACTCAGAAAGGAATTAGTGTGAATCCAATCATTTCTAACGTAACTGCGAATACTGAGGTAGAAGGTGAGTATTCTCTTAATTGGGAAAAAGCTCAATTACCTGACGGTTTTTCGACTTGGGAATTCGACAAAAACAACACATCTGCTGTAATTATTGTATGGAAAAAGAATGGTGAGACTTACGATACAGTTAATGCTATCGAAGTTGGATTTTAATTAAAAACCCACAAAATATATGAAAAGCCCTTCCGTTTGGAAGGGCTTTTTTTTGGTAGATATATCACATTACCTTTGTATCTGTGAAAGACATCAGGTCATTATCTTTTGAAGAGTTAATCTCTGTAAGCCTAGAAATGGGTGAAAAGAAGTTCCGAGCTAAGCAGCTTTGGGAGTGGTTATGGACCAAGAGTGCACGTTCTTTTGATGAGATGACCAACCTACCTCTGGATTTTAGGTCTAAATTGAATGAAAACTTCACCTTTCATACCATGACCATTGCCAATAGTCAAAAAAGTAATGATGGTACTGTAAAGTATGCATTTCGACTAAATGATGGTCATCTCGTAGAAGGTGTATTAATACCTACCTCAGAAAGGGTTACAGCTTGTATATCTTCCCAGGTAGGCTGTAGTCTTAGTTGCACCTTCTGTGCTACTGGTTTTCTAAAGAGAGAAAGAAACCTGCGAAAAGATGAAATGTATGATCAGGTAGCTATTTTGAGAGAAGAAGCTCAAAAGGAATACGGGATGAACCTTTCAAACATAGTTCTCATGGGAATGGGAGAACCGCTGCTTAATTACGTAAATGTAATGGGTGGTATAGAAAGAATTACATCACCTGATGGTCTTGGTATGTCTCCTCAGCGTATTACACTTTCTACCGCAGGGATAGCAAAGATGATCAAGAAATTAGGAGATGATGGAGCAAGGTTTAACTTGGCCTTATCTCTTCACTCGGCAAATAATGAACAACGCAGTAAAATCATGCCAATAAATGACAGCAATTCATTGGATAACCTGGTTGAGGCGATCAACTATTTCTATGATAAAACTGGCACAAGAGTAACCTTGGAATATTGTGTTATAAACGACATCAATGATGACCCACTAGAAGCTGAAGAACTAGTTGCTTTCTGCAGAAGAATAACATGTAAGGTAAACCTTATAGAGTACAACCCCATTGATTTGGCAGAGTTCGTCTCTAGTTCAACTGAAAAAATTCAACGTTTTGCTGATTTCTTGGAACAAAACAAAGTAATCGTAAATGTAAGACGTAGTAGAGGTAAGGACATTGATGCCGCATGCGGACAATTGGCAAATAAACTAAGCTAAAAATTTATTCTGCTCTTCAGCGGTAGGTATTCTGCACGTCTCTTTCTTTCCAAACCACTTGTACCTGTTTTTTGCAATCCATTCATAAATCAAATCTGCCAAGGATGTAGGAATGATAGTAAATATACGGAGTAAATTCAATGGAAATGTAAGATACCTGCAAACATGAAGAACCGCTTTAGACTTAGTAAATAGCTCACCTTTGCAATAAAAAAGTATACTGTCAGGCACTGTTTCTATTCCTGTCTTCTTAATAAGTGACTTGCCAAAATCAGACTGTAAAGAAGCAAACTTCAATTCATCGTCTTTTTCATGTCTCACAATGAAATCCACTGAAGCATTGCATAGAATGCAAACTCCATCAAACAAGACCACCTTAGCATCTGTTTCCTTTCTAGACGTCATTTCTTAGTAACACACAAAATTATCTGTTTACTTTCACAATGGCACGAAGTAGAATAAATACCTTTGCACGATGGCCAAAATATCTATAGACCTAACCTCTGGAACCGTAGCTAAAAGCACAGCTGTAATTGGGATAGATCTAGGCACTACAAATAGCCTTATTGCGACTATTTGGGAATCTGATAGAACACCTTATTGCATTACCAAAGACTCCCAAAGTATTGTGCCTAGTGCCATACATTTTGATGAGGATGAAATTAAAGTTGGTCTTGAAGCAATAAGTCAATTGATATCAAGTCCTGAAAACACGATATACTCAGTCAAAAGACTTTTGGGTAGAAGCTATAAAGATCTTGAAAATCAAGGATACCAATTGAACTATAAAATAATTGATGATAATTCTGAGGGACTTGTAAAGATAAAAGTGAAAAACAAGCGGTACTCTCCTATTGAACTGTCTTCATATATATTAAAAGAACTTAAATCTATAGCTGAAAAAAAGCTAGATGCTACGGTAAACCAAGTGGTAATCACAGTACCTGCATACTTTAACGACTCTCAAAGACAGGCTACACGAGATGCTGGTAAATTAGCTGGAATGGATGTCCTAAGGATAATAAATGAGCCAACTGCAGCAAGTTTAGCTTATGATATTGGGAATGATTCTTCAGAAGCTAAAACAGTTGCAGTATACGACCTTGGCGGTGGTACATTTGACATATCCATTTTGCATATAGAAAATGGGATTTATGAAGTGCTCGCAACAAATGGAGATACTTTCTTAGGCGGAGATGATATAGATAAAGCCATTGTTGATTTGTGGTCAGAAGCATTCAACGATTACGAGGAACTATCTGCAAATGGTAAACAAGCACTTCGTTTAGCTGCTGAAAATGCAAAAAAGAATCTAAGTCAAGAAAACCTGTACACCGCAGACATCACCATTTCATCAGGCTCGTTTGAACTATCACTAACTATAGAGCAACTAAACGCACTTGTAAAGCCTCTTATAGATAAGACTATGAAGTGTTGTATAAATGCTTTGGCAGACGCTGAACTTAGTGTATCTGATATACACGAAGTAGTACTAGTAGGCGGTAGCACAAAAAACCTAGCTGTAAAAAATGCCGTGAAAGACTTTTTTAATATAGCCCGTATTAATGATACTATTAATCCTGATGAGGTAGTGGCACTAGGTGCAGCTGTAGAGGCAGATATCCTCGCAGGGAATCGAAAGGATATGCTATTATTAGATATCACTCCACTTTCTTTAGGAATTGAGACATTAGGTGGCTTGATGGACGTGCTTATACCTCGAAATACTAAGATACCTGCCAAACTAAGAAAAGAATATAGCACCTCTGTAGATGGCCAAGTGAATTTGAAGATAGCTGTTTTTCAAGGGGAAAGAGAAATAGCTTCTGATAATAGAAAACTAGGTGAGTTTATACTCTCTGGAATACCCGCAATGCCAGCTGGATTGCCCAAAATTGAAATGACATTTATGCTTAATGCAGATGGGATACTCGAGGTTAGTGCGGAAGAAACTAGGTCTAAGACCAAGCAAGTTGTCAAAATGAAACCGCAGTATGGTATATCGAATGATGATATCAAGCAAATGCTAAAAGACAGCATAGACCACGCAGAAGATGACATGGCAAAGAGATCTTTAGCTGAAGCAAAAACAGAAGCACAACAACTTTTATACGCCTCTAAAAAGTTTGTTTCTGACAACAGTACGCTTTTATCTGAAGAGAATATTATAACTATTGAAGAACTTCAGAGTAAAATATCTATCGCTATAGATGCTAATGACCGCTATAAAATCGTTTTATCAATGGACAGCTTAAATGAGTATACAAAACCATTCGCAGAACAAGCTATGGATATCAATATTTCTAAAGCATTACAAGGGAACAAAATAGATTGATTGTCAGATTATACATATGTCTTCTATTCATTGCCTCTGTGTTCACAGCAGAGGCACAGCAGACTGCTGCGAGTAAACATAAACTTGGTATCAAAACAAGTATAAATTTCTCGACACTACTGGGCTATGAATTTGAAAATCCAAGACTAAAGTATGGATACACCGCTGGAGCATATTATCGCAGCATAAATAAAAAAGATTGGCACCTATATTCTGAAATTGTTGGTAATTTCAAAGGCTCTAATTTCTCTAATGGAGATACTGGATACTCGCGTATAGCTTCTTTCTATGTTGATTTTGCTGCTGTACCTATGTATAATTTGAGTGATAAAACAAAAGCTGTAGGCGTTGGTGCGTACGGTTCCTACCTTGGTTTGTCCTCTATGTTTGTCGGAGACCGAAAAAAAGCAGAACTTAATTCTATAAACCTTGCCCCACTAGATGCAGGTCTAGCAGCTTATTATCACAACTATGGGAAAAGTGTAACTTTCCAATTCGGTGCTAAGCTGGGGATCACCAATGTCAACGACGGAATAAACTTTATTGGATATTTTCCTACTACAGGAAATGGATGTTTCATAAGGAATCTAAGCTTTGAAATAGGAATGTTATTTTAACTATGAAACTAAACTATAAACATCTTTTTCTATATGTTGCTTTACTTGGATTTGTCGTGATATTTATGGCAAATAAACAGACTCAAAATGATGACGTCTTAGCTGACATGAACAGAGGACAAAAAATCTACCCTGCTCCAATTCCAGATAAACTTTCTTTTGCCGGTGAACTGGTTCCCAAAAATAGATTTCAAGTAAGAGAACGATTGGACCGAGAATTTCTGGTAAATACGTACTGGCAGAGTAACATGATGCTTATGCTCAAAAGAAGCAAAAAAGCTTTTGAAGTAATTGAACCAATACTAGCTGCTAATAGTATACCAGATGATTTCAAATACCTTGCAGTTGCAGAAAGCGGATTGTTGAATGTAACATCATCTGCTGATGCAAAAGGTGTATGGCAATTTATGAAATCCTCGGGGAAGTCTTACGGTCTAGAAATAAATGGTGAAATTGATGAGCGTTACCATCTCAAAAAAAGCACTCAAGCAGCATGTGCTTACTTGAAGAAAGCATACGCAAAATTTGGAAGTTGGACACTAGCCGCTGCAGCATACAACCGAGGTATGTCTGGTATCGAAAGAGATATTGCAAAACAAGGTGTTAATGAATACTACGACCTTCATTTAAACTCTGAGACAGCAAGGTACGTTTTTCGAATTTTAGCAATTAAAAGCATAATGCTAAATCCTGGGGACTACGGATTTATGATAAACGACCAAGATTATTATGGTACAGAAGAAACTGTAAGCTTTCTTATAGATAGTACGGTTTCCAATATTGCAGAATATTCCAAATCCATAGGTTCAAACTACCATGTGATAAAATCCCTAAATCCCTGGATACTCTCAAACCAAATAACGGTAAAGGAAAACACTTATATAATAAAAGCCCCACTAACTGAATAGTGAGGCTTTGATATCCTATTTTTGTGAGTTTATAACTCGTCTTGGTTAAAAAAGTAGTCGTCGGTTGACGGATACTCTGACCAAATTTCTTCGATCGTTTCAAAAGGTTCACCATCATCTTCAAGCTCCTGTAGGTTTTCTACTACCTCTAAAGGAGATCCCGTTCTAATAGCAAAGTCAATTAGCTCATCCTTGGTTGCTGGCCAAGGTGCGTCATCTAAGTAAGATGCCAGTTCTAAAGTCCAATACATTCAGTTTAAAATTATAAAATTTAATTCAGTTAGAAGTACACAAAAAATGTGCCTTGTAACATGCTGCGAAAATAATTTTTTTGGTCAACAAATCAAACTACAACCTTTTAGGTCGTAAAATTCTGACTACTTGAATGTTAAAGAGTGAAGCACAATCCCTGCAGCTACAGAAACATTTAAAGAATCTATTCTACCTGGCATATTTATACTAACTACTTCGTCCATTAATGCTAATCTTTCTCTGGACAAGCCATTGTCCTCATTGCCCATCCACAGTACCCAAGAATCCAAATTCTGGATTGATTTATTACCCAACTGGACATCTGATTTCTCTGATGCAGCTATTTGTTTGAGTCCCCAGCTTTTCAAATAGGTAAGCGTATTGGCAAGACTACTTACTCTTGCCACTGGTAATTTGAGCAGAGCTCCTGCAGAGGACTTTATAGCTCCCTCTCCTATCTCAGCATTAGCCTTCACACCAACAATCATCAAGTCTACACCAAAAGCTAGACATGACCTCGATATGGCACCTATGTTTCTGATGTCTTGAATTCCATCTGACACTAAAATCTTAGGAGGTTTTCCCTCTTCAAAGAGCCTTGTGATAGTTTCTTCCAATGGCACAAAGTCTATAAGGCTCTTTATAGCTATAACCCCTTGATGATTAGACCGAGTGATTCGATTCAGCTTTTCAACTGGAACCATCTGAAAAGGTGTGTCACTATTCTTGGCTAATAACCTGAGTCTTCCAATCTTTTGTTTGTCTGCATTACTGTTGACGAACACTTTACCTATAGTGACTCCACTCTCCAATAAATCTTCTACCGCGTGAAACCCAACTACAACTCCTTCTCTAGCCATTAAACTAACTAGTAAGCAGTCTTGTATTGATTGTACAAGTCTTGGTATTTAGTTCCTAGTTCATCGCGATTATACCTCTCTGCAAGCAATCCCGCATTTCTCAAAATCTCTAAATTCTCATTTTTCTCACCTCCCACACTTTGGATTCCTTTTGTTTTGAAACCATTATAATACTTCACAAGAGCTAAAGCATCCGTACCTACTGCTTGTAAGATAGCATCTCCTTTTTCCATATCACCTGCCCTGTAGTATATATCTGCACTAGCAGCTTTTAGTCTAAGGTTCATTGGCAAGATAGACTCTGGCATAGACGCAAAGCACTTATCTATTAATGCAACTGCCGAATCATGTCTTTCATTTCTAGACATATAATCAGCGACTTGTATAAAAGTAGATCTAAGGTTCTTTGGAACAAGTTGAGCTTTGTCATCTAAGAACAACTCGCCTTTTTCCATATTACCCCAAACGTATACATTCATTAACTTGTCATACAGCATATCCATATCGTCCATGCCTCGCATACGCGTATTTGCTTCTACAGGCAGAAGCTGATAGGTTAATCCATTATTTCTTAGATACTTATCAAGTCCAAGGTATACTGATGAACCAGTAGTTGTAGTCCAATATATCGGTCTCTTCCAACCAGTTTTGGCATTGGTGTTAATTATGTCAAGTACCACTAAATCCCCTTTAGACAAACCATTTCTACCTATGTTCCAGTACATCTTGTCAACGATTTTTGAAGTATCTTTAGCTGGTATGTAGTTCATAGCTAATACAGCATTTTTATCTACGTCTAGGCTGTATTTCTTTGTAGGGAATACACTTACCATCTGACCATCATTTGTGCGTTGTCTTTTATCATCGTTAGTCACATAATTTAATACCTGTCCTAATGGATAAAACTTATTTGGATCTACTGCTTTATCATTGAAAAAGCGAACATAATCCCTTGTACCAGATTTAATCTTCTCTTCTGGAATACTTAATGGAAGTACGTCAGATTCAAATACTTTTCTTCTTAACGCACTACTATACCATTCAGTAGGAAGTAAACTTAGATTGATGATTCTTACATCTGTTCGTATACCCTCCACATTTTGAGCATACCAAAGTGGGTATGTGTCATTATCTCCATTGGTAAATAATATGGCATTTTCTTCACAACTGTTGAGGTAATTTTTCGCAAATGATATACCTAAATACCTATCACTTCTGTCGTGGTCATCCCAGTTTTGTGACCCCATCAAAACAGGAGCTGCTAGCAAAGCAATTAAAGTAGAGGCAACAGCAGCGGAAGGTTTTCCAATAGCTTTTTGCAGTAAATTGACAAAAAATAGTACACTTAATCCTATCCATATACCAAAAGTCTGGAAAGAACCCGCAAAGGTATAATCTCTTTCTCTCGGCTCTAATGGAGGCTGGTTAAGATATATAACTACAAGCAATCCTGTAAATACGAACATTACTAGGACAGTATAGAAATCCATCTTACTCTTTTTATACATTAAGAACATTCCTAATAACCCTAGAATCAATGGTAAGAAGTAGTAGGTATTTCTAGCCTTATTGTAATTCAAATATGCCGGAACATCCTGAGGTGAATCTAGCCTAGATTCATCAATCGCTTTTATACCAGATATCCAATTCCCTTGTTGGCTATTTCCGGTAACATTTTGTAAATCATTTTGTCTACCTACGAAATTCCACATGAAATATCGCCAATACATCCATCCCATCTGATAGTTGAATAGAAAAGTCATATTATTTTTAAACGTAGGTTTCTTCGCCTTTGCTGCTTCCAATTGCTGACGTAGATCTTGATTTCCAGGATCCGCCTTTACTCGCTGTTCTAGTGTATTGATTTCAAAAAATGTTTTCTCCATTCCACACCAGATTGGGTAGTAGCTAGACTTCTCAGTCATATCACCCATACGTGGAAGTACGGTCGAATATTTAGGGTCATAAACAGGCTCCTGCTTATTTCCTACTTCTTCATAAAAATTGTTTCCTTCGTCATCTACACCTCTTCTATAAATATTACCACCCTTATCGATATCTACAAGACGTGCATTCCAATATGGACCACTCACAAGAGGTCTTGAACCATATTGCTCACGATTGATATAGCTCAATAAGCTTTGAGCATCTTGAGGATCATTCATATCTATCGCTGGCTCGGCTATCGAACGTATCACTACCATAGAGTAGGATGAAAATCCTAACATAATGAAAGCAAAACAAAGAACCACCAAGTTAGCAATAGGTTTATTGTTTACAGTAGTATGGTAAAGTGCATATGCGATTCCACCGATAAGTAGAAGCATAAAAAATAGCACACCAGAGTTAAATGGAAGCCCAAAAGTGTTCACAAAGATTCTATCAAAAAACGCTGCAATTGCTGGCGTTTTAGGTATAATTCCCCACTGCAAAATGCCAATAGAACCAAGACCAATTGCCGCTGCCTTAAGTATATTATTTCGACTAGCTCCGAACTTATTGACAAAGTAATAAAGAATAATAGCTGGCACTACAAGTAAGTTAAGAAGGTGGAGTCCAATACCTAATCCTACTACATAAGCTATGAAAACAATCCATCTATCTGATGTATCTTCATCTTTAACACGTTCCCATCTCAGAATAGCCCAAAAAGCCAATGCCATAAAACAAGATGAAGCCGCGTAAACTTCAGCTTCCACAGCACTAAACCAGAAAGTATCCATAAATGTAACGGACAAGGCTGCAACCATTCCAGCACCAATTATCGTTATACTATTGCCAAGATCTATAGATGTAGCATTGATGTCTAACTTAAGAATTTTCTTTGCGAAATGAACTGTAATCCAAAAGGTAAACATGACAGTAGCTGCACTAGCTGCGGCACTAAGCATATTTACAGCGATAGCAACTTCATTTGTGCCAGGTTCTGCAAAAATCGAAAATAATCTTCCTAGCATCAGAAATAATGGTGCACCAGGAGGATGGACCACCTGCAATCTATAAGATGCAGATATAAATTCACCACAATCCCATAAACTTACTGAAGGTTCAAGAGTAAGGATGTAAACAACCAAAGCTGCCACAAACATCAGCCAACCAAATATTGTATTGATACGTTTGAAATTATTCATATTAATTAAATGACGACGAAAATAAATATTTAGTTCATAAAGAGTTACTTTTATCTATGCTAAACACACTTTTAAAGTCTTAAATTTCTAATCTTCATAGTTCTTAAGAGATATAGTTTGTTTCTTTGCAATAAATAATTCTAACGCCACTTGTCAAACAAATTTATAATAGACATATGTCCGGTCTGCCAAGGTAGCTCGTTCCAAAAATATCTCGATGTACCTGATTGGTTGGTTTCCAAACAGTCTTTTGAAGTAAAAGAATGTACCTCCTGCACTTTCCGATTTACAGCAAACGCACCCTCTCAAGAAGAAATCGGTCCTTTCTATGATAGCGAAGAATATGTTGAGCATAGTGATACACAAAAAGGGTTGATTTATAGCCTCTATCACTACGCTAGAAAGTACATGTTGATCTATAAATATAGAAAGATTCAAAAGCTCTCTACAGGCAAAAAGCTACTGGACATAGGTAGTGGGTCGGGTTATTTTGCCGGGTTCATGCAGACCAAAGGTTATGATGTTTCAGGAGTAGAAATAAGTGAGAAAGCTAAAAAACTATGTGAGGAAAAATTTGGAATAGCTGCTAAATCGCCAGGCCAATTTTTGAACGGAGATCTAGGTGGCGGGTATAATCTTATTTCACTTTGGCACGTATTGGAACACGTATACACGCTAGATGAATATTTTGAACTTTTCTCACAGTCGCTTGCTGAGAATGGTCATTTGATAATAGCCCTACCAAATTCAAATAGCACAGATGCTAAAGTGTACCAAGAATATTGGGCAGCTTTTGATGTTCCAAGGCATTTATGGCACTTTACTCCATCTACTTTTGAAAAATTAGCGAATAACAAAGGATTTGATGTTATAAAAAAACATCGTTTACCTCTTGACGTATTCTTTATTAGTATGGTAAGTGCATCTTATAAGAAGAGTTTCACTTTCTTACCTGTTACCTTGGTAAAGGCTTGCGTAGGATGTCTATCAAGTCTTCTTGACCCTGACAATGCGAGCTCTTTAATATATGTGCTCAAAAAGAGGTAATTAAGCTAATTACTGCTTTAGTACTGTTTTGGTGATTGAATTATTCCCAAACTGTAGCTTTACATAATACAATCCTGGAAGCCAGTCACTTATATCTAATCTAGACTGGAAGGAAGTACTTAAAAGGTTTACTCCTAGAGAGTTAAATACCGTAATTCTGTCTATCTGATTTACAGAACCCTTAATGTTCAAAGTATTTGTCGTTGGATTTGGATAAAGACTAATGTCTATATTATCAAGTAGTGAAACAGAGCCTGGTATTCTGGCACCTTCTTTTAGCGTCAGGGTATTTACAAGAACCCTGTCTCCTCCTGTAGTACCATTTCCGTTAGCCGCTAATGATGAAGCATAAAATGTAACATCTCCGGTGCCCTCTGCCGGTCCTTTCCATCTCACGTTCCAAGTAGCACCATCAGCACTAGAGCTTGAAGCAAATTTGTGTGTAGCTCTTTCTCCACCTCGCAAAGCATTTGCGTCTCCATTACTTATAAATTCGCCAACAGAATTTCCGCTTGCATCTTCAGCCATCATCTCAAAACCCCATACATTTCTATTCATTTGAGTAGGACTTACCACTATCGTCATGGTATCCTCAGGAACATATAAATCTGTGTCTTCCACAGAGAGGAAGTCTTGCGAAATAAGTCCGCCAGCCCCTCCGTGACAACCTCCATTAGTGCCGCAAGTACCATCATCCGTTGTAGATCCCGTACGTCCTCCAGGAGAACCGCCTCTGTTGGACATGAAAAAGAATGCAACTAATACAAGAGAAGCCATTTTAATAGTAGGTAGATTACGTTTCATTGTTTTTTTAATTGATTTAATAAGTTATCTTGGTTAACAGAGCCAATTTGTTAATAGTTTGTCTATTAATGTCAAATGTACTAAATTTGCAGCGAAATAAGCAAGTTGGAAGGGGTTTAAAGCCCCTTTTTTCATACCATAAATTTTGAACGTAAAAGAACTCATAACTGGAATAATAAAAGAAGAACTAGAATCTACAGATTGCTTTTTAGTGGGTGTGGACACCAACCAAGCAGAAACAGATTTAAAATTCTTTATTGATGGTAAAGAAGGTGTAAGCGTTCAGGTGTGCTCCCGCCTAAGTAGAAAAATTTCACGTATTTTAGATGAAGAGTACTTAGACGATCAGCCAATCAGGTATGAAATTTCTTCGCCAGGCGTAGACCAACCACTTATAGATAAGCGACAATATGAACAGCACGTAGGCAGGGATCTAGAGGTCATGACTGCAGATGATATTGTAATTGAAGGTGAGCTAATATCGCTTTCAGATGCAGAAATAACGCTGAGCATTGCATCAAAACATAAAAAAGAAGAACGTGTAATATCGTTCGAAAATATAAAATCAAGTATTGTAAAAGTATCTTTTAAACCTAGAAAAAAATGAGCTTACAACTAGTAGAATCATTCTCGGAATTCAAAGAATTCAAAAACATAGATCGTGCAACAATGATGCGTGTCCTAGAAGACGTCTTTAGAACCATGGTTAGCAGAAAATACGGGTCTGACGAAAACTTTGATGTCATCGTAAATACCGATAATGGTGACTTAGAAATCTATCGTAACCGAGAAATAGTCGATAATGGTGAAGTAGAGGATCATAACAAAGAAATATCTATTTCAGACGCTTTGAAATTAGAAGAAGATTATGAAATCGGTGAGGAAGCTATTGAAGAAATTGATATGGCTTCATTCGGCCGACGTACCATCTTGACTGCTAGACAAACCTTGCTTTCTAAGGTTCTTGAGTTGGAAAAAGATGAGTTTTATAAGAAGTATAAGGATAGAGTAGGAGAAATCGTAGTAGGTGAGGTATACCAGATTTGGAAAAACGAAATCATGGTATTAGATGATGAAGGAAACGAATTAATTCTACCTAAACGTGAGATGATACCAAGAGACTTCTTCAAAAAAGGAGATTCGGTTAGAGCAGTTGTCTTACGTGTAGAAATGTACAACTCTAATCCTAAGGTAATTATGTCTAGAACTGCCCCTGAATTCTTAGAAAGGCTATTTGAATTAGAGGTGCCAGAGATACTTGACGGTTTGATCACTGTTAAGAAAATAGTTAGAGAGCCGGGAGAAAGAGCTAAAGTAGCAGTAGAAAGTTACGACGACCGTATAGATCCAGTTGGAGCTTGCGTAGGTATGAAAGGTAGCCGTATACACGGTATCGTAAGAGAATTGAAAAATGAAAATATTGATGTAATTAATTTTACATCTAACCTTCAACTTTTAATCCAAAGAAGTCTTAGCCCAGCGAAAGTGTCATCGATAACTATAGATGATGATGAAAGTAAGGCTGATGTGTTTTTACCTGCAGACCAAGTATCCCTTGCTATAGGTAAAGGGGGTCATAATATAAAGTTAGCTGGTAAGCTTGTAGGATACAGCATTGACGTCTACAGAGAAAACTCTGAAGATGAAGATATGGACGTAGACTTGAACGAATTCACTGACGAAATTGACACTTGGATTATTGATGAGTTGAAAAACATAGGTCTTGACACGGCCAAAAGTGTACTAGATACGTCTAATGAAGATCTTATTGCAAGAACTGAATTGGAGCAAGAGACGATAGTAGAAATTAAGAAAATATTAGAAGCAGAGTTTGAATAATATGAGTTTAACGACGCCAACCTCAACTATGTAAGAAGCACACACTACTTCATAATCCGGGTTAAAGTATTATTTTCGAACGCTGCGTAAGCATTACATGGCTGAGAAGAAAAAGACATATAGAATAAACAAGGTAGCAACAGAGTTTAACGTTAGTTGGAAGACTATCATTGAGCATCTTAGTGACAAGGGTTTTGAAGTAGAAGCGAAAATTACAGCTAAACTCGATGAGCCTATGTATCAGGAGTTGCTTAGCTTTTATCAAAAGGATAAGCAAGCGAAGGAAGAATCTCAACAATTAGAGATCAATATCCGGAAAGATGCAAAGACAAAGGAAATTACTAAAGAAAAAGTAGATCCTGTAATAGTTGAACCCGAATTTACACCTGAACCTACAATCTTCATTAAGGATACTTCTAGTAAGCCTAAAAATATAGAAGAATCTCCAGCTGAAGAGGTAAAAAAAGAAGAGCCTGTAGCAGAAGTCAAGAAAGTTTCTGAGCCTGTAGAAGAAGTAAAGAAGGCAGAAGAGAAAAAGCCTAAGGTAGAGATTACACCTACTGATACTGATGAGGGAGAAGATGGTGGACTAAAAGTCATAGGAACAATTGACATTCCTAGCAAGACTAAAGGCAAAAAGAAAGAGCCTAAAAAGGTTGAACCTAAAAAGGAAAAAACAACAGAGCTAACTCCTACTCCAAAGAAAGAGGAAACTCCTCAAGCAGAAGAGAAAAAGGATGATTCTGAAAAAATAAAAACTGAATATACGAAGCTTGAAGGCACTAAAGTCTTAGGAAAGGTTGAGATAAAAAAACCAGTCAAGAAGACACGCACTAGAGACGATAAAAAGCCCAAACGAAAACGTATTAGAGGTGAAAAGGTAACCGCAGAAAAGTTACGTAACGAAGAAAATAAAAGCAGAGGAAGACCTGGTGAAAAAACTGAGGTTTCAGAAAAGGAAATTCAGGACAAAATCAAAAAGACTCTTGCTCGGATGCAAACGGGCAAGCAAACACCTTCTCACGGTGGTAAGGTAAGGCAAAAAGCTCGCAAATTTAGAAGACAAGAGCATAAGAAAAAATGGGAAGAAAAACAACTTCAAGAAGTTGAAAAAAGTAAGATATTAGATGTTACAGAGTTTGTAACGGCCAATGACCTTTCTAATATGATGGATGCCAATGTAAACGAGATCATAAGTGCTTGTTTCTCATTGGGTATGATGGTATCTATCAATCAAAGATTAGATGCTGAAACGATACAGATAGTAGCGGAGGAGTTTGGGTATGAAGTCAACTTTGTAGATGCTGACGAAACCATTGAAATTGAAGAAGAAGATGATAAGCTAGAAGATTTGAAACTACGTCACCCTATCGTAACTGTTATGGGTCACGTAGATCATGGTAAGACATCGCTTCTTGACTATATTAGAAATGCCAATGTAATTGCTGGTGAAGCAGGTGGAATTACACAGCACGTTGCGTCCTACGAGGTACAACTGAAAAATGGAGATAAGATGACTTTCATCGATACACCTGGTCACGAAGCCTTTACCGCTATGCGTGCTAGAGGAGCACAAGTGACTGACATCGCGATTATTGTAATTGCTGCAGACGACACTGTGATGCCTCAGACGAAGGAAGCTATTAGTCATGCACAAGCAGCTGGAGTTCCTATCGTATTTGCCATTAACAAGATAGATAAAGAAGGTGCTAATCCCGATAGAGTTAGAGAATCTCTTTCTGCGATGAATATATTAGTGGAAGAGTGGGGAGGAAAATACCAAGCTCAAGAAATTTCTGCTAAAAAAGGTTTAAACATTAATGAATTATTGGAAAAGGTAAGTTTAGAAGCTGAGCTTTTAGAACTCAAAGCCAATCCAGATAAGAACGCAAAAGGTGCTGTACTAGAGGCCAAAATAGAAAAAGGTAGAGGTGTTGTAGCTTCTATGCTCGTAAGTGAAGGTACATTGAGTGTTGGAGACGCATTAGTCGCTGGACAGCACTTTGCTCGTGTAAAAGCTATGTTTAATGAGCGTGGTCAGTCTATGAAAGTAGCAGGTCCTGCTTCACCAGTATCTATATTAGGATTCTCAGACGCACCAGCTGCTGGAGAGACATTCCAGGTAATGACTGATGAATCTCAAGCCAAAGAAATAGCAAATAAGAGAGAGCAGCTTCAGCGTGAACAGTCAATTAGAACTACGTCTATGCTGACCCTTGATACTATTGGTAAACGTCTGGCTATTGGAAACTTCCAAGAGCTCAAGCTTATCATAAAAGCGGATGTGGATGGAAGTAGCGAAGCTCTTTCAGATTCATTACTTCGACTTTCTACCGAAGAAATAGAAGTTAAAATCATACAGAAATCCGTTGGGCCTGTTACTGATAACGATGTGTTATTAGCAAAAGCTTCTGATGCAATAATCATAGCTTTCCAAGTGAGACCTATGCCTTCTGCTAAAAAATTAGCAGAATCAGAAGGAGTCGAAATCAAACAGTACTCAATAATCTATCAGGCCATAGAAGAAATAAAAGCTGCTATGGAGGGTATGCTCGTACCTGATCTCGTAGAAGAGGTGACTGGTACAGCTGAAATACGTGAAACGTTTAAAATCACTAAAGTGGGTACTGTAGCTGGATGTATGATAACAGAAGGTAAAATGTACAGAGATTGCAAAGTTCGTCTGATTAGAGAAGGTGTTGTTATATACACTGGAGAGATCGATACACTTAAGCGATTTAAAGATGATGTAAAAGAAGTAGCCAAGGGTTATGAATGTGGTATTCAAATCAAAAACTACAATGACATTCAAGAATTTGACTTAATTGAAGGATTCCGTGAAGTTGAGGTAGCAAGAAAACTAAAATAGCCCTCGATTTATAGAACTATTGAAAAGACCAAAGCATATATGTTTTGGTCTTTTTTTTATTGAATATCTGATGTCATCTATTTAATAAAAACCTCAAACCATTTAGGTCAAAAAGAAATTCCTTCATATTCTATTTATTTAAGTTGATTTTTAAATACTCGATAAACTCGTAGTAATATTTTCCTTTATTTCTTACTAAATTGCACCCAATGAATAGTGCAATAATCAAAGGAATGGGATTCTACGTACCGGAGAATGTAGTAACCAACGATGACCTTTCTAAAATTATGGATACGAATGATGCTTGGATTACAGAACGTACAGGCATCAAAGAGAGAAGATGGATAGACACGAGTAAAAAGGTAGAAAGCACTTCCTCTATGGCTTTAGAAGCATCTAAAAACGCTATAAAGGATGCAGGTATAGACAAAGCAGATATTGACTTTATTGTATTCGCAACATTGAGTCCTGACTACTATTTTCCTGGGCCAGGAGTTACTCTTCAGCAAGAGCTAGGATTAGACACTATAGGAGCGTTAGATGTACGGAATCAGTGCAGTGGTTTTGTATATGCACTATCCGTGGCAGATCAATACATCAAGAGTGGGATGTATAAAAACATTTTGGTAGTGGGATCCGAGTACCACAGTGGAGGACTAGACAAATCTACAAGAGGTCGTGGTGTTACCGTAATTTTCGGAGATGGCGCAGGTGCAGCTATAGTCAGCAAATCTCCAAGTGAAGACAGAGGAATTCTATCGACACACTTGCACTCCCAAGGTGAACACGCGGAAGAACTCACTCTCATAGGACCAAGTACACGTAGGTGGGTGCCAGAGGTTATAGATAATGGAGGCAAAGAGGATGATGCAATATTTCCATACATGAATGGGACCTTTGTTTTTAAACACGCTGTAACACGATTCCCTCAAGTTATAGGTGAGGCATTAGATCAAAATAACTTGCAATCTACTGATATCGATATGCTCATACCACATCAAGCTAATCTTCGTATATCTCAGTACATACAAAAGAAAATGAGATTAAGAGATAATCAAGTCTTTAACAATATTCAGAAGTATGGCAATACTACTGCTGCGTCCATACCTATCGCATTAGCAGAGGCCAAACAAAAAGGTCTTGTGAAGGAAGGTGACTTAGTTTGTTTAGCAGCTTTTGGTAGTGGTTTTACTTGGGCTAGTGCCTTAATTAGATGGTAGAGTGGTTTAGTTATGGACAGTTAATTCTGATTGCGGTCATTCTGGGATCTGCTTTTATTGCAGTAACAATAGGGAAATATGCAATTAGGAAGTCAATAAATAAAGCATCCTCGGAGCAAAAAGATAAAGATGAAAAGGCTACTGGCCTTCAGTTTTTACTAAATACCCTCTCTTTCTTAGTTTACACTATTGCTGTCATTGCAGTTATTTATACCATACCACCTTTTCGTACAATAGGCAAGACCCTGTTTGCAGGAGCAGGCATATTAGCTGCTATTATTGGATTTGCTTCTCAGCAAGCTTTCTCAAATATTATCAGCGGAATATTCCTAGTATTATTCAAACCATTTAGAATGGGAGATTTGATAAAAATCGGTAATTCTGAAGAAGGATTTGTGGAAGATATCACACTTAGACATACCGTTATTCGCGATTACGAAAACAAACGTATCGTAGTACCTAATTCTATGATTAGTACACAGACTATAATCAATGCTAATATCAAAGATGAGCGAGTTATGAATAGACTTCCATTTAGTATTTCTTATGAATCTGATATGGATAAAGCTATGGATATTATTCGAAATCAAGCTGTGAAGCACCCAATGCATAGAGATTATAGGTCGGAAACTGAGCTATCCTCGAACAAGCCTGATGTGGATGTGCGTGTAATTTCTTGGGATGAATCGGGAATAACTTTACGAGCATGGATTTGGACAGAAACTCCATTAGATGGCTTCGAACTGCGTACAGACTTACTGTACAGCATCAAAAAAGAATTTGAACTCAACAACATAGAAATACCTTATCCTCACCGTACAATCATAAATAAAGGATGATTAAAACCAAATCAAAACCTATGAAGGTTATAGGTATACACGAAAAAATAAGCCTTCCCAAATATGAAATAAATGCTTTGCCGAGCAAAACAGATACAGGTGCATATAATTGCTCTATAGACTGCTGCTTCACAGAAGAAATTAACAATAGCAAAGGGAGTAAAGTATTAAGGTTTATACTGTTAAACCCAAAAAATCCACATTATACTGGAAAGGTATACCGAACAAAGAAATATAAATCAAAAACCGTAAGAAGTTCGAATGGATCAGAAACCCAGCGATATCAAATTAAATTCAAAATCACACTAAAAGACCAAACCTTTAAGACCACATTCAATTTAAGCAATAGATCTAAAATGCGATATCCAGTTTTATTAGGTAGGAAATCTTTAGCAAAGAGATTTTTAGTAGACGTAAGTATGAACCGAAAAACAGTTAAAAATCAAGCAGAATGTCCCTGACTAGTTCAGGTAGGGTAAAGGGAATAAAGTGATTTGCTTCAAGTAGCTTGTGTAAGACAACATCTTCGGCATTTATTAGCATCATTTTAGCATAATCCTCATTTCCTGCTGGCACTAAATTATCCTTACCTCCTTGTATAATATGGACAAGACCCAAGACCTTTTTCCAGTCCCTTTCCATTTCTATCAAGTTTTCTTTCGCCAGCAATATTTCTTGATTACTCACACAAAAACTTCTTGGCATTAGCCATCTAAGCAAAGGAGAATCCAATGGTTTTCTCCATTTTTCTTCAGGTTCTAGCTCGGGTGATACGGAACCAGCTATTACAAGTAGTTTACGGTAGAAATCTGGTTCGGTCATTGCCATTCTTACGATAATAGGACCACCTAATGAATGGCCAACAACGACTCTGTCATTTTCTGGGAACTCTCGGATCACATCATGCAAAATGCTTGCTTGAATTAAAATACTTGGCTCCCCCTTACCAAAATCAGAATACCCAAACCCCGGTCGATCCAATAACAACACATTGTATTCACTTAATAAGGCAGTGTCTTTTGCAAATTGAATAAAGTTACTACTAGAACCTGGAGAACCGTGAATAAATACGGCAAGAGGTTTAGATGAATCAGACGATACATACGTGTAGTGTATTTGTCTACCGGACACCTCTTTATAGCCAATATCTACGTCATACTTTATGGAAACTTCTGCAAGCTCTTTTAGTTGCTTACTATCGGACATTCTAAATTGAAAGCAGCTTTGACAAATGACCCACAATATACAGATAGCAATAAAATATTTAAATTTTCCTAGTTTCAAGCTTACCGTTCTTCAATAAATAAACCTTATCACAAAGAGAAAGTTCATCTTCTTTATGTGTTATAAATAAAACGGTCTTATTCTGTTTCTTAAGTTCTGCGATAGCCTTCAGCATTTGGTTTTTGCTTTCAGTATCTAAATTATTGGTCACCTCGTCAAAAATTAATATTTCTGCATCTTTATACAATGCACGTGCGATGGCAATACGCTGCTTTTGACGTCCACTCACCTTATTACCAAGCTCCCCTACAGAAGTGTTAAGACCATTCTTTAGACCTAATACCCAACTATCTAAGTTGACTTGACTGATGCATTGTCGTACCCTAGTTTCGTCTATTTCTGATTCTAAAAAAGCAACGTTATTCAGTATAGAATCATTGAGCATAAATACATCTTATTTTGCGTATGAAAACAGGTATCTATAGCCACCTAGATTATTTTCGTTGACCGCACTATCATCTACCTTAATACTGCCACTATCGGGACTCAAAAGAGAACTAATAACGTTGACTAGCGTTGATTTTCCGTTGCCACTCTCCCCCAATATTTCAATAAAATCACCTTTGGCAATTACCAAGTCCAATTCATCTAGAACCTTCTCCTTTTTATCATATCCAAAACTCACTTTATCTAAGCGAATAGTATCGATAAAATTTATCTCCTTAAACTATAGTCTCTCTAAATTTTCATTGTTGAAGTCTTTGAAGTAATTCAAGATATAGTTATAAGTAAATAAACTATTTGAAGACCCAATAACCCTATTAACGCTTGGAAGTAAACGAAATGCTACACCTGCGTAAATTGAAATAAATGAGATCAAAACACTCATTTCGAAACCACTATAAATGCCAAAAGATACTATGCACAGTATTCCTGCAATGGCAACTACTTCATAGATTCTGAGCGGTATGAACTGTGAATTTACGAATATTTGCTCCTTCAGTTTATAGGTTTTCTCCGTGTACTTTGAAAATCTCTCATGAAAATACTCTACCCCATTCCACAATTTTATATTTGATATACCATGGGTTAACTCATAAATGTTTTCATAGTGCTTTGGTTGCTGTTTATTGAGCTTTTCACCAGCATCTAACAGTGTTTTTCTATTCAAACGAATCAACAAAAAAGAAGTAGGAATCATTATTAGCACTGTAAATACAAATAAAAACGGCTGGTAGTACAGTAGTGCACTCATCAGTAATACAATAACAGCGATTTCAGACCATAACAATATACTAGGCAAAATCAATGTCTCAGGAAGTACTACAGATGTTGCAAATAAGGCATTAATTATTTCTGAAGATTTTTTGTTTTTGAAGTAAAGGAGATTCTTACTTGTAATATTCTTAGAATAGTTTTCTGAGATTTGATTCGTGATTTGATAAGCTATCTTTATCTGCAACTTATTAATCAAAATAAGACTTAAATTCTTAGCTACATACACTAGCAGCAACACTGTAGACATAAACAGAACGAAATTCGTGTCACTTTGTATTCCACAAAAATCCCTTAATGCAGAGGTGAAAGAATTATGTGCTATGAAACCTTGTTTTACAATTGACAATACCGTATGAAGTAAAGCAGAGATGCCTCCTAGTTCGAAAATGGCTCCCAACAAACTGAGTAAAACAATCATTTGATACTTCGACTTTGCCTTATTATTGAATAGCCCATAAATAGAGCTTCAAATCGAAGGTATTTTAAGTGCTTTCTTCATTAAAGAGATTCAAGTATCTCTAACTCTATAAGTATGGGCATATAGCCAGGAATTCTATCATTCCCATCTGCTCCAAATGCTTGCTCGGATGGAATAAGTGCCCTTACACTTTCACCTTCTTTCAATTTTAAGACAAGAAAATGAATCCCTTTTAGAAGACCCGCATCACTACTTTCATAGAGTAATGGCTCTCCTTCTTTACTGTAGGCTAAAATTTGCTCATTCAAAGAAGAAATCACATACTTTACTTTAGCTCTGTCCTTTACAGTTTGCCCATTGGTATTTGTTTTTAATCTTTCGAAATAAATGTTGGTAGTACTATCTTTTGTTCCATTCCATCTATTGTTTTTGGCGTACTGTGCAATTGACTTTAGTTCGAACAACTGTTTATAAGAAACGTGTTCAATATCACTGAGTTTGTCTTGCATTAGAACTTTGACAGATATTTTCTCGTCATCCGAGAGGTACGAGGGAACTAGGCCATTCATTGACTGATAAAAATCCTTTGACTTTAACTTCAACTGTATACTATCTCCTTCACATAAGTTACTAATAATCTTGTAAAGGTCAGATGTACTATCCATTTGTAACTTATGTACTTCTATTTTTCGCTTAAGTATACGTGTATTCAAAAAGACAGAATCCTGACTGTTAGAAGCTGACAAGTCCATCAACCAATGATTTTTGGTCTCACCTATGCACCATGAATCGCCTAATTTTCGATAGACAATATCTCCTTGCTTTAACCATGGTTCTTCTGAACACGAAGTAAACAGAAAGGCACAGGCCAATAGTGTGAACATTGTATGTTTCATAAGTGCTTTCTATAAGTGGTTATTGCATTTCTAAACTTTGAAATAGTAGCGTCCAGATCTTCTTTGCTTGCTCCTCCTGCAGCATTCTTATGGCCTCCTCCATTGAAGTATTCAGCACTAAATTCATTACAAGGAAATTTATCAGAACTTCTAAAACTCATTTTTACAAGATAACCCCTATCAATGATCAAAGCACTTACTTGCACTCCTTTAATACCGAGTCCATAATTTACAAATCCTTCTGTGTCTCCTGTCTTGACATTATACTTTTCAAGCTCTTCTAAAGTAAGGTGAGCAAGTGCTACTTTCCCATCTTCAATTAGTTCTATTTTATTTGCAAGGAAGTATCCAAGCAGTTGTAATCTCTCCAACCTGTTTTGATCAAAAAGAGACCTGTAAATCTTATCTGGAACAACTCCCAATTTCATTAAATCAGATGCTGTTTGCAAAGTGTCACTGGTTGTGCTTCCAAATCTAAATGAACCTGTATCTGTGATCAATCCGGTATAAATGCACTCTCCTGCAATTTTGTCAAATAAGCTTCCATCCAAATGTTTATTCACATATTTATAGATCAATTCACAGGTAGAGCTTGCTCCTATTTCTAAAAATCTTTCATCATCAAAATCCTGAGGATCTCTATGATGATCAATTATAACGACCTTTGCTTCGCCACTTTGAATAGAAACTCCAAGTTCATTGATTCTTCCTATAGCATTAAAGTCTAAACAATAGACGTAGGATGCATCTTTAATCAACGAGTCACATTTTTCTGTTTCTTCTGGATAAATGAGAACAGAATCATTGCCAGGTATCCAATGTAAAAAATCAGAATAATCAGTTGGCATAATCACAGTCGATTCTATACCTGCCGCTTTAAAATAATTATACAGACCAAGACTAGAACCCATGGCATCTCCATCCGGTTTGTGATGAGCTGTGATGATGATTTTACCTGAATTTTTTCTTAGAGTATCTAAGTCGTGAGAAATGGTGTCAAAGACGAGCATATTTTGAGACAAAACTCGTAAAAAGAATGAGATATTTCTATTTTTGTCGCCCTATTTAGAAAAGTAATAACGTAATGTCAAACATAACATTCACAATGATCAAGCCAGATGCAGTAGCAAATGGTCACACGGGTAAAGTAATCAACGACATCATAGAAGGAGAGTTCTCTCTAAAAGCGATGAAGTACGTTCACCTTAGTAAGGAAAAAGCAGAAGCATTTTATGGTATCCACCGTGAGCGTCCATTTTTCAATGACCTCGTGTCATTTATGACATCAGGGCCTATAGTTGCAGCTGTGCTAACAAAAGAAAATGCGGTTGCTGACTTTCGTGTACTAATCGGAGCTACCAATCCCGCTGAAGCAGCAGAAGGAACTATCCGTGCTAAATATGCAAAATCTATAGATGCAAATGCTATTCACGGAAGTGATAGTGATGAAAATGCCGCAATAGAGGCTTCATTTTTCTTTTCAGAATTTGAAATGTTTTAATCCATTATCATAAAATTATTAAACTAGCCCTAGGGCTGGTTTTTTTATGGAATAAGCAGTCTTAAATTTATATTTGTGTCTGTGAGTGAGATAGAAGTAGACGAGAGTATTCAGGTCCAGATAGACCCCGAATTACAGACTATGATCGAGGAAGAAGGCCAGGTTATAGTGCATTGTTCGTTTTATAATGATCCTAGCATATATCTGGGTGAAGTAGGTGTGAGAGTATGGAAAGAGACTTTCCTTATTGACGAGCAATCTGGCCAATTGAATCAAATGGTACGGGCTTTAGGAATAGTCTATGAGCCGAATTGGTATTTTATCCAACCCGGAGAAACTAAGAAATTCACCATGTTATTTGATGCTTTACCTAAATCATGTAACTCATTTACCCTTGCAGAAATTATCCCTCAATCAGGAGCATTTGTAGTAAAAAATATCCCTAGAAATAAGACTGATATATATAATGTCAATTTAGAATAAGAAAGTTTTTCAGTTCTGTTTTTTATCAATAACCTGTTTATGATATTATGCAAAACAAGTATCAGTCCGTATTTGAGACTACTTTAGATGGAATTATACTCATAAATAATAGAGGAATAGTTTCCGATATTAATTCTGCAGGTTTACTCCTTTTTGGTTTTGAAAAAGAAGAAGTTATCGGTAAGAACATAAATGTTCTAATGCCCGAACCTTATCACAGCGGCCACGATCAGCACATAAAGAACTACCAAAAGACCAAAAAACCTAAAATCATTGGAGTTGGAAGGAAGTAGAAGGTAAAAAAAAGATGGGACAGTTTTCCCATTTAGGTTAGCAGTTAGTGAGTTTGAGACCCAAGGTCAGCAATACTTTACAGGGATTATTCACGACTTGACCCAGCAAAAGCTTAACGAAAGAATTATCACAGACTACGCTGAAGAACTCGAACAAAGAGTAAATGAAAGGACTGAAGAGTTATACTTGACTCCTTCGCTTTTTAAAAGAAGTCTCACGAAGATACTCAAGGATGGATTTTTCCTTTCATAATTGTGAGTCAATGCTATTTCTCAAGTTTTGATGAGATTTAAAAGAACCAAGAAGTATTACACTTCAATATGAAAAAAGAACAAACCTTTTCTGACCAATTGTTAAGTAAGCAGAATCTAGTTCAAATCCTCAATCACTTGTAAAGCTTCGTATACATAAGGATCTTTATTGATGCTTTTTATCCACTCTTCGTTTCGCTTCTTTCGAGATTTTTCAGCATTCATATACTCCACCTCACTAGGTATATTCTCTACTACAAATCCATCAATCTCAATATTCTTTAACGCATCAAAATTCTTATTCTCTTCTTTTTCTTGAGCTCTCTCTATGCTGTATGCTTTCAGATTAAGAGGGTATACATTATCTTCTCGCTGCTGCTCCCATCGTCTAGCGTTTTGCTCTACTAACTGAAAAGTTTCGCTCTTCTTCACTCTAGTCTGACTTTTCTTAATGACTTTATCCGAAATTTTAAACTGCTTAGCATCATAATCAGAACTTTCTATCTGATCCCATTCCATAGCAAATTCGTGCTCTTTTTCGCCGGTCTTGATGTACATATAGTTATCCGGTAATAATATGTCTGAATTCACGCCTTTCAACTGCGTAGCATCACCATTTATTCTATAAAACTTTTGAATAGTTAACTTCACACTTCCAAGATCCGGAATATCCTTACTTCTCAAAGCTCTGTTAAGAGCTAAAAAACGCTGCACTGTTCCCTTTCCGTGAGTACTAGAACTTCCAACTATTACAGCTCTGTTGTAATCCTGCATAGCAGCTGCCATAATCTCTGAAGCAGATGCACTAAACTCATTGACCATGATTACTAAAGCACCATCCCACTCTGTTCCTGCATATCTATCCACCAGTACTTGAGCCTTTCTGCCTTTTTCCTTCACCTGTACAATCGGTCCTTGATCGATAAACAAACCTCCCATCTTCACTACATCGTCTAAAGATCCTCCACCATTGTTTCTGAGATCCAAAATAATACCCTTAACGTTTGCTTCTTTAAGTTTCTCGATTTCAGCTTTCACATCCTTCCAGCTGAATCGTCCTCTCGGGTTCCTAAAATCTGCATAGAAGCTGGGAAGATAAATATATCCGGATTTTAGATTGTCTTTATCACTCAATATCAACGATTTTGCGTAAGTTTCTTCAAGTACTACAACATCTCTAGTGATAGTAATATCCTTGATAGATCCATCTAATTTTTTTACAGTTAAAGTTACTTTAGTTCCTTTTTTACCTCTAATAATCTTTACCGCATCATTAATTCTCCAATCAATAATATCGACAGGCAATTCTTCATCTTCTTGTTTTACCTTTAAAATCAGGTCACTAGCTTCTAGCTCACCTTGCAATGAAGAAGGTCCGCCAGGAATAATTTTCGTTATTTTAATATACCCATCTTTTTCTTGCAACTGAGCACCTATTCCTTCTAACTGGCCACTCATTTGGATGTCAAAATTCTCTTTGTCCGCTGGTGGAAAATAATTGGTGTGTGGGTCATATACAGCAGTAATGCTATTTACGTACATCGATAATCGATCTTTTCGTTCTAGCCTTTTCAGACGAGTATACCAATCACGATGTGTTTTGAGTACATTTCTGCGAGCTTTGGCCTCCATACTATCTAAGGTTACTGCCTCAACAGTATCCGATTTTTCTAATGCTTTTTCTTGAGCTAGTTGATCAGAATAGAGTCTAGTCATTACATTATATTTAAGATACTTTCTCCATCTTTCCTTTAATCCCTCGGGCGTTTTAGCATAAGGTAGATTTTCATCAAAAGAAACGTCTTCCTCTTTCTCGAAATCAAACTGCTGTGCGAGTATTTCTTCAAAATAGCCCTCGGTAGCACTAATTTGACGATTCATAACCTCAAGAGATTTTTCAAACATATTGTATGTGCCTTCTTCGATCTCGTCATCGATAGTATGCTTGTATTGTTCCATTGCATCTACATCCGACTGGAGCAATAGCCTTTTATTACCATCCATATTGTCTAAATATAGTTCGAAGGCTTTCTCAGAGAATGCGTCATCCATTTCTACAGGATCATAGTGAGCCGACTGAAGACTGACATTAATGGCTTTAAGCAGTATATCTTCACCTGCATTCTGACACTTGAGGTAAAATCCAAAAGCCATAAACACAAAAGGAGCTAGGATAAAAAAGGTATTTCGAATGTTCATTCCGTATTATATTATCTTTCTAATAGTATCTATATATCAATTAATAAGCCAAATCGTTTGAGTAGCTTATTAATGTGAGGACCAAATTAACGAAATAATCAAGCTTCTATTTCAATAACCCATTAAAAATGAGAATAAATAGATAAAACAAAATTTACGTGCTGAGCACTAAAAAACATCATTTTTGGCAGCATAAAAACCTAAAATAACAGCACTTTGTTGTATTCTTAATGCACTGTCTTACAATAGATAAATTATTAACACACTCACATTATAAAATTTAGTAAAAACTTAAAAATCTGCATGTTAGAGGCAAACAAAAGAATCACGCATTGGCTTAGAAGAGATCAAAGATTGAACGATCATATTGTACTGTCTAATATTAAATTGTATCCTAATTTACAGGTGTTTTACATTCAAAATAGCAAGATAGACCATAAACATGAACTTGGGTTTGACCTAGTATCTGAGAAAAGACAGGATTTCCTCAAACAATCTCTTACGGAACTTTCAAAAAGCCTTGAAAAGCACAAAGTGAAATTGCACATTTTTAAGGACATCAACGAATTGATATCGTCCAAAATGGTAAATGCTGACATACTAACTTACCAAAAATTATACGGCACGGAGGAGTTAGAGGAAGAAGAAAAAATCTTATCGCTGTTTAACTGTGAGAAGATAAAAATTCAAGATTTCACCCTCGTAAATGCCGAAAAGCTTCCTTTCACATTGAATCAGCTACCTCAAGTATTTACATCCTTTCGTAAAAAAATAGAAAAGTATGGCAATTATAATAAGCCTATTACCCTGCCGCCTTTACCTCAATCTTCTTCACCATATAAAATAAGAGGTGGCGAATCACAGGCACTTAATCGCATCAAACACTACTTTCATGAAAGCAAAAATCTAGCTACTTACAAAGAAACCCGAAACGGTATGGTAGGTACAGACTATAGCAGTCGACTAAGTCCTTGGCTGGCTCTGGGCAATATAAGTGCACGTACTGTTTATAGATATATTGAAGGCTTCGAAGAAAAATATATCTCTAATTCATCTACTTATTGGCTGAAATTTGAACTCCTATGGCGAGACTTCTTTCAATTCCAGTTGCAACTTCACGGTTCACTCTTTTTCAAAGCTGGAGGAGTTCAACAAAAGGAAGTAAGGTTCCTTAAGAATACAGAAGTATTCTGGAAATGGGCAAATGGAGAAACCGGAGATGACTTGGTAGATGCCAATATGAGGGAACTAAATACTAACGGCTGGATGAGTAACAGAGGTAGACAAAACGTAGCTAGTTATCTCATTCACGACATAGGCATTCACTGGAGATGGGGTGCTGCATATCTGGAAAGTCAGCTGGTAGATTATGATCCCGCGAGTAATTGGGGAAACTGGATGTATATCGCAGGAGTAGGTCACGATCCTCGACCATTCAGAAAATTCAACACAGTTGGTCAAGCAGAGCGTTATGACCCAGATAGAACATATAGAGATTTATGGCTAAAATAGTTGGAGTAGACTACGGTGCAAAGCTCAGTGGCAATACGGTAATAGCTTGTTACCAAAATAGCCAAGTGGCTTTTTCTCAAGTGGATAGGAAAAAAGACGCAGATGCTTGGTTAATTAAAATTTTGACACAACTAGAAACTGACACGATATACATTGATGCTCCATTAAGTCTTCCAGCCGCGTACTATGGAAAAGGTGACAGCTTTCACTATAGAGAAGCTGACCGAATAACTAAGGCCATGTCTCCAATGTTTCTAGGAGGCCTTACCGCTAGAGCAATGTCACTAAAACACAAATTAAGCAATCATACATTCTTCGAAATTTATCCTGCATATTACCAGTCAGAAATAGTGAAAAGTGTTCATTACAAGAAAGATATAAGTTTATTTTTAGCTGATTTAGCACAAAAAGAAGCATTTACCCTACTGGAAAATCCAACAAATTGGCACCAAGTGGACTCCTTACTAGCTTTGCTTATTGGCACAAGACATCAACAGAATAGACATCAAGAAATCGGCAACAAACAAGAAGGAATTATACTCATATGAAAAAGATAGGACTCATATTTCCACACCAGCTATTTAAAGAATCCAAAGTTATAGATGCTTGTGATGAAGTATACCTTATAGAAGAAAATCTTTACTTCAGTCAATACAACTTTCATAAACAAAAACTAGTTCTTCATCGTGCTAGTATGAGGTACTATGCTGATTTTATTTCAAGTGATATTAAGGTGAATTATGTAGAATCATTTGATTATGAAGGGATAAAAAAGCTGCTATCAAACTTGAATGACTCAGAAGTACACTGCTACTACACGGACGACTACCTCCTTGAGCGAAGACTGAAACGATACTCTAAAGAACTTGACATCACTTTGATTCGATATGCAAACAACAATTTCATAAATACTGAGGAAGACGTAAGAGACATGCTCAGTTCGCAGAAGAACTATTTTATGACTAGTTTTTATGCTGAGTCACGAAAAAAATATAAAATCCTTCTGGAAGATGGTGATAAACCAGTAGGAGGAAAATGGAGTTTTGATGCTGAAAACAGAAAGAAAGTACCCAAAGGAACATCTATACCTAAAATCAAATTTCCTAAGCATAATAAATTCGTAGCCGAAGCAATCGAATATGTAGAAAAGAACTTTAGTGAAAATTATGGAAACCTAGAGAATTTCTACTACCCAGTAACGCATAAAGATGCAGAAAATCATCTTCAAACATTTATAAGTCAACGATTTGAACTATTTGGAGACTATGAGGATGCTATGGTCAGTGAAGAAAAATGGTTGTGGCATTCGGTACTTACACCAATGCTAAATGTTGGTTTACTCAATCCTAAGCAAGTAATCAATGAAGTCCTAAAAGCTCATAGAGAAAACAACTTTCCCCTGAATAGTTTAGAAGGGTTTATAAGACAGATATTGGGATGGAGAGAATTTATTCGAGGTATATACTCGCTAGAAGGAGTGAAGCAGCGAACTACAAATTACTTCGGCTATACCCGGAAAATACCTAAGTCATTTTGGACAGGTGCCACAGGAATTGAACCTATAGATAGTACTATAAAAAAGCTCTTAGAAACGGGTTACAATCATCATATTGAGCGACTTATGCTCTTTGGAAACTTTATGCTATTATGTGAATTCGATC
>ERZ1046568.546-NODE-546-length-30403-cov-5.779722_pt1 | contig 30403 bp, 19 predicted proteins | sample MGYA00383092_ERZ1046568 | MGnify/ENA primary metagenome ERZ1046568 (study PRJEB29581, sample SAMEA5548362) | metagenome | biome: marine; feature: coastal; material: water | depth 1 m | study: Short-term variability in the microbial, nano- and picoplankton dynamics... | reverse complement strand
ACCTGTTAAGTTTGAACCATCTCCCTTAAATCCTACTGAAGAACTTACTTGTGCATTAAATACAAATTGTGATGTACCATGTTCCCATTCTAAAGATTTATCTGCTCCATCAATTGTTATACCTGCCCCATTTGCTGCTGATGAATCAGCTGCTCCACTTGCTATTAATAAGTTTTTATCTTCTATGTTAAGAGTTGCAGTATTAAGTTGTGTTTGAGTACCTTGTACTGTTAAATCTCCTATTATAGTAACATCATCTCCATTTAAGGAAATAGCAGTGTTGTATGATGATGTAAATGAGTGTAAGTGAGTTAATTCTGATATTTGCGATGAACCACTTACAATTCCGCTTGGTAATTGGTCTACAATAGAACCACTTAAAATAGTACTCCCATCTGTAATTTGAGTTGAGCCACTTACTACACCACTTGGAAGTTGATTTATAATAGAACCACTTAAAATAGTACTCCCATCTGTAATTTGAGTTGAGCCACTAACCACACCATCTGGTAATTGTGAAGAACCACTAATTAATCCACTTGGTAATTGTTCTGAACCACTAATTATATTTGTTGGTAATAACTCAATTACTTGCTGAGAACCACTAATTGTTCCTGCTGGTGCACCCACCTCGGATACTGCATCTGTAAAATGTGCAGAACCTGTATCGAGTGTTACATTTATTTCTATTAAAGTACCTGAATCGTTTTGTGTTGTCGTAATACCATTACCACCTTGGATATCTACTACATAGTTTGTAAATACATTTATATTACTACCACCATCAGACCTTACTCTCCAATTACCATAGTTATCAAAACTTGATAAAAGTTGACCTGAACCTGAAATTACTCCACTTGGTAAAGAAGGTGATATACCTTGAACCGCGTTTACAAAGTGAGTAGAACCAGTATCTAAACTCATAGATACATATCCACCATCCCCACCACCACTTAAACCAAGTGATGCAGAAACACCAGTAATATCTGCTGCTCCAATTGTGTTGTTAATATAATCGTAAACTGCTTTTACGTTTGGAATTACATTCGGGTCATCTGCTAATGAAGATGAAACGTTATAGAATGCTGAAGTTCCTAACGAACCACTTGTTGGAAAGTTTCCAACTAAAGTGTGTAATGATTGAGAAGTTGATGAACCACTATCTAATGTATCTTCTAATCTTAAATCAACTGATTGTGAATATGCTGTAAAGTTTTCATCCGATGAAGATAATAAATTACTACCACCAATAGTTGGATATCTTAAATCTAAATCAGAATTTAATTGCTCCGAACCACTAATTGTATCAGTTGGTAAGAAGTTTATTACTTGAGTAGATGAAGAAACTATATTAGTTGCTCCTAAAACTTGGTCTGAACTACTTACAATGTTACTACCATCTGTGATTTGTGATGAACCACTTATAGTATCAGTTGGTAAAAGGTTTATTACTTGTGTTGATGAAGAAACTATATTTGTTCCTCCTAATATTTGTTCTGAACCACTAACAAGAGTTGGTTTATTTAAAATATTGGTATATTCTATTTCATCTGCCGTTACACCAGTAAGATTTGAACCATCTCCTTTAAATCCTACCGAAGAACTTACTTGTGCATCAAATACAAATTGAGATTCTCCATGTTTCCATTGTAAAGACCTATTAGCACCATCAACTGTTATACCTGCTCCATCTGCTTGTGCTGAAGATGCTGCTCCACTTGCTATAAGTAAGTTTTTATCCTCTATATTAAGATTTGCAGTATTAAGTTGTGTTTGAGTACCTTGTACTGTTAAATCTCCTATTATAGTAACATCATCTCCATTTAAGGAAATAGCAGTGTTGTATGATGATGTAAATGAGTGTAAGTGAGTTAATTCTGATATTTGCGATGAACCACTTACAATTCCGCTTGGTAATTGGTCTACAATAGAACCACTTAAAATAGTACTCCCATCTGTAATTTGAGTTGAGCCACTTACTACACCACTTGGAAGTTGATTTATAATAGAACCACTTAAAATAGTACTCCCATCTGTAATTTGAGTTGAGCCACTAACCACACCATCTGGTAATTGTGAAGAACCACTAATTAATCCACTTGGTAATTGTTCTGAACCACTAATTATATTTGTTGGTAATAACTCAATTACTTGCTGAGAACCACTAATTGTTCCTGCTGGTGCACCCACCTCGGATACTGCATCTGTAAAATGTGCAGAACCTGTATCGAGTGTTACATTTATTTCTATTAAAGTACCTGAATCGTTTTGTGTTGTCGTAATACCATTACCACCTTGGATATCTACTACATAGTTTGTAAATACATTTATATTACTACCACCATCAGACCTTACTCTCCAATTACCATAGTTATCAAAACTTGATAAAAGTTGACCCGAACCAGAAATTACTCCACTTGGTAATGAAGATGATAAATCTATTGAATCAATCGAACCACTAACTACATGAAGGGTATTCCATTTTTTTGTAGTTGAACCTAAATCATATGTAGCATCTGTTTTTGGAATTAAATTAGAATCAAGTTGTCCTGATATTGTAATATCATCAGTAACATCATCTCCTAAAATAATATTACCACCAATTGTTATATCACCACTAAGTATAGCGTTTGATGCGGTTATATCACCAGTAATAGAAAATGAACCATCATTTGATTCATCTAATTTTGTAAGTTTAATAACTTCAGTACCGGATTTACCAACCACAAGAATATTAGAACCAGTATCGAAGAAAGGTTCTGCTATATTAGGTCCTTGTGAGATGTAAGTACTCGTTGAACCTTGTCTTAATTGTAATATTGCTGCCATTTATCTTTTTTCCTATCTATTGGTTATGTTCCAAAATCTGTTTCAACGAAACCAATCGCTTCTAATTCTCCACTAACAGAACCACTTCCTCTAACATAATCCCAATTTAATCCTAAAAAACTAGAGGGTGTACCAGCTTGGACTACTGCAGTTACATCAATTACCCCATAATTACTAGCATCAGTATATAAACAAAGATAGTATGGTGATGTATGTGCATTTACAAAATGAGTATATCCTGCCTGTTCACCAACAGTTGCATTAGTAAAATATAATTTTAGATTACCTAAAGTTGATTCTGGATCTGAGCTGAAATCTATTGATTGACCAGCACCTGCATTATTAGAATCTTTTCTCATCCAAACTTCACCCCTATTACTATATGCATCTAAATCTTCTCCAAAATTAAATGTACCAGGAGCTTGCGATATCCAACCAGCAGGTAATCCACTACCAGTTGGCCAGATAAGTTCATTATTCATATAAACCGTATCTACAACATTATTATTAAAAAAAATGTTTTGTGCATCGTTTAACTTCATGATTTATTAACCTTGTATTATATAAAGAGTTCCACTTACTGGTGTGATTGCGGCATATGATGCAGATGTCATTACCTCAATTCCACTTGATGAGGAGGAACTTACATATCCTTCTAATTGGTCCGAACCACTAATTGTACCACTTGGTAAATGGGATTCGATAGATTCACTAAATGAATTTAGATTAGTAATTTCAGATAAGTTACTAGCAATATCAACTGCTAATGATGAACTTAAACTTGAAGTTGCTAAATTTACTTCTGCTTCTGTTGCGAATGTATCATCTAATGATGTACTAAATGATTCTTGTGCATCTATTCTCGAATCAAACGATGAAGAATCTGTTGTAAAAGTACTCTCATTTAATAAAGGAATCCAATTACCACCATGAGCAAAATATCCTTTACCAGTTCCATGTACATGAGCGAACATACCATGATACGTTCCTGCTGCTGGTAAATCTCCTTCAGATGAGTAAACGTTACCAAATAGAACTTTGTTACCATTCATATCTAAATCATTTGATGTGAATGATGAACTGTGAGATTCTTGTAAATCTAATCTTGTTTCATGGTCTGAACCTGTTGCGAATATTTCTATCAATCTTGAATCAAGTGAAGTACTCATCGGTCCTTCTATTGAATCTAATCTTGAATCTACTGATTGTGAATAATCTGCGAAGTTTTCGTTTGATGAAGAGAGTAGGGTAGTACCTCCAAATGAAGAACCACTAATATTACCCTCTACTTGTAATTGTTTGTTTAGTTGGAACGAATCATTACCAGATGAATATAAGATTGTTGCATCTGCTCCATCGATTGTAATTCCACCACCATTTGCTGCTGAAGCATCTGCTGCTCCACTTGCAATTAAAATATTTTTATCTTCTACATTAAGAGTAGAAACATTAAGTTGTGTTGTATCTCCTTGAACGATTAAATCACCAGTAATTGTTGTATCACCAGTTACAGTAAGGAGTGAACCATCAAATGTAAGATTACCACTATCTTCAATTTCACCACTTGTTCCAGCGAGTACTACTCTACCACTTGTTAAATCTTGTACATTAAGAGATGATAGTGTTGATTGTGAATCTACATCTAATGTTCCTAATATTTGTGTATTACCATTTGATTGTTGAACTGTAAAGTTACCAGTTCCTATGTTTAGTTCTGTACCATCGAATGTGAAGTTTACATCATCTTCTATTTCTCCACCTGCTCCAACAATTACTACTCTGTTATCTGTTAAATCTTCTACGTTTAGAGATGCTAAGGTTGATTGTGCATCTACATCAAGTGTTGAGAACATCTGAACTGCTCCACTAATGAAAGTGTTACCATTTGATACTTGAACTCTAAATCTTTCTAAATCTCCTACAATGAAATTAGTACCAGTAAATCTAAAGTATTGGTCATCTTCTATCTCACCACGATTACCTGCTATTACAATTCTATCTTCAGTTAAATCTTCTACTTTTGCAGATGCAAGATATGCTGCTCTGTTTACTGTTAAATCTTGTGAAGCGGTTACCCCACCATTTATATTTACAAAATCACCATCCCAAGTGAAATCGGGTGAGTTATCTACCGTTCCTTCTGCGTTTGTAAATACAATACCATTATCGATTGCTAATTCACTAATTGTCCAAGAACCAGTAACTTCACCACCTGCTCCAACAAATTGGAATGAAGCACCACTACCACTTTGATAATAATCACCGATTAATCTAAAGTTAGAATTTGATTTATCGAATGTTAAATCTTCTGAATCTTCTAATTCTCCATTTGCTCCAGCAAATACTATTCGTGTTTGTGTTAAATCCTCTACATTAGCAGAAGCAAGAGTTGCTTGACCATCTGTATGTAAAGTTCCACTTGTAAATGTGTTACCAGTATCTCTTGCAACTGTAAATTGTCCTAATCCTATATTGAAGTCATCTCCATCGAATGTGAAGTTTTCACTATCTTCCAATTCACCATCAATTCCTGCGGTTACGATTCTAAATCGTGTTAAATCTTCTACATTTGCAGATGCAAGAGTTGCTTGTCCATCTGTTTCTAATGTTCCATCTATTTTTACAGAACCACTAAAGTCTGCGTTAGATGCTGATATAAAGTTGTTTTCACCCAATCCTAAATACACATTTCTCCATCTCTTAGAATGAGAACCTAAATCGTATTCAGCTAAAAGTGGGTTAGATGAACCAGGATTACCAAAATTATCGTTATCAGGAATTAATGAACCACTAAATTCAGAACGAACAGATATTACATCTTCTGGTCTATTATCACCCATTATTAAGTGACCATCTATTCTAACATCTCTTCTAAACCATGCATGGGAGGCAGTAAAATTACCATTTAGGTAGAAACTCGATGTTGGATGTAGTGTTGAAACTAATTGTCCTGATTGTATATTATATCCATCAGTATTGTTAAGACTGTCGTATAATCCATCTTGAACGTTTGGTACACCGGATGCGGTTATATCACCAACAATCCATAATGAACCTGTATTTGGTTCGGATTTTGTATAATCTCTATTTGCTTGTGAAAGTTTTACTAGGGTAATCCAATCTGCATCAGAACCAGTACCATCGGTAGTTCCAATTTGTATTGTATCCCTAATTGTATCGAAGTAAGGCTCTGATACATTAGTGCCGTAGCTACTAAAATCGGTTAAGGCTCCCCTTCTTAGTTGTAATATTGCTGCCATTTAATTTCTTCCTAATTTATTACATATAAATATTGATGATTTGAATAATTGATGTTTTAGAACGTATCATCACTAATATAAGTATAAAAATAAATAAAGATATAAAAATTTATACATTATATCATACCAAATCCTTTATGTATTTTTTTAATGGATTTATAAAAAATTCGTGTAACTTTTGTTTTTTAAAAGTATTATCTAAATATAAATTTACGTTATACTCTAAAATAGAATTAAGTTCTGGTGTATCATAAAATTTTAATAGTTCTTTAGATTGTTTAATTGATTCAAACATACGAACATCATCATCCATATTATCATACGATTCATCAATCAAAGTATCGAATGTTTTGAAGCCAATTTCTCTTAAGTGCTTTAACATATGCTTTTGTCCTACCACCACAAATGGAATACCCCAAGATACAACTCTCCATATTTTTTCAGAAAGATGTAACATTTTATCAAAATTATTATCCATTGGATTATAATCACCAAATGAATTGCAAGTTATATAAGAATTATATTCAGATTCTATCAAAATATCAATTTTTGATTTAAAGTAATTAGAGGGATGAAGATGTGTATCAAATTCATCAGATTGTAGAGTTTGTATCTGATTAGATTCAAAATCTCTATCAAATTTATAGGTCATTAAACAATTATATTTATTTTCTATAACATTCAATATTGCCTTTTTTTTATGAGGTTTACCCTTTCTAACAAATAACGAAAAATCATGAGTTTTTATTGTAGATTTTTTAAGATTTTTAACTACATCCCAAAGACCGGGTCCTGGTGACTTTTCTAAAAAAAATGTTGGAAAGTAAATAGTATTTAGTTCAATATCAGAATAATGAGTAACACCTAAATTAATTGAATTATTGTACGAATATATAATACGATTTCTTGGAATGGAAGCTGAATCAAAATGTTTTTTTATATTATATAATACTCTATCTTTATGTGGGAATCCCTCATTTGCATCATTTATTATAAAAAATAAATTATGGTATAATGAATATGATTTCAAGAAATTGAAATTTTCAGTAGTAAGGAATACATCTGTACTTATTATAAAAAATCCAGCTTCAGTATCATATTCCGCAATATCATAGGTTTTTATGTTAAATGTATTTAACAAGTAAACCATGTTATTAGGTGTATTTTTAAAATCTGTATTATGGTAAAATTTCATATAAAAATAAATATGAAATAAATAGATATATAAAAAAACCCCTCACATTTCTATGAAGGGTTTTTAAGTTAAATATCAGTATATTCTTAGAATGTACCTCCATCGAGTGCATTACTTGCAACGAAAGATGAACCATCCCATTGAATTACGTCTCCTGCGGTACTTGCGTTAACTGCTTGTAGTTTCTCATTAGCATCTGCGTATAGGAAAGCCCCATTCGCTCCAGCTGCAAGACCAGTTACAGTTAAATCACCACTAAATGTAGCATCAGTACCATCATCAGTTAATACAGAGTCAACTAATAATCCATTAGAATCAGCTTTTTGAACTGTGTTCTCAGTAGGAGCTGCATTTAATCTTGCAAACTCTTTTTCCGAACCAGCTGCTCCACCTTTCCAATAATCATTAGTAGAATCCCATAGTAAAGAACCACTTACCGTATTCGGTGCAGTTGCATCTTTTACTAATAAACCAGCGTTAGCTGCTCCATCTCCGTTTAACTCAAGGATGTTATCCCCAATTTGAACAGTAGTTGAATCGATTGTTGTAGTTGTACCTTGTACATTTAAGTTACCAGCAATAGTTACAGTATCAGAAGTTGCGTTACCTAACTGAACATTACCATTTACTGTTAAAGTATCAGTAATTGTTACATCATCAGGTAATCCGATTGTTACTGCAATTCCACCACCAAGAGCCTGTGCACTTGTATCAGATACAGTAATTTCATTTGAAGTACCTGTGAAAGTAGCAGTAGTATTACCTTCAACAGCAGTGTTTGCAGTTGAACCATAATCTACATCAAGTTGTTGGTTAGATAGTGAGTAAGTTAAACCATCACCAGCAGTATCAGCGTTAAGGTTTGCACCTCTTACTCCACCACTTGTTGATGAACCATCACCAGATTTAAGTGATACATTACCACTTGATAATGTAAAGTCATCAGAATCGAATGAAGCAACACCTTTTGCAGATGTACTAGCATCAACACCAGTTACAGATACAGTATCAGTTCCAACAGTTACTTCGATACCAGTTGCACCGGAACCACTATTGAAAGTTAAACTATCATTGATAAGGTCAACAGCGTTAGAGTTACCTAATCCATCAGCGATTGTTAAATCAGTTGAAAGACCAGTTAATCCACTACCATCACCTACGAATGAACCTGTTATAGTTGAAGTTCCTGCTAAATCACCAATTTGTTCACCACTTACTCTACCACTACCGAAATCAGTAGCAACATCAAGTAATTGTGCTGAACCAGAGATTATATCCGAACCATTAAAATCTAATTTAGTGTGAGCAATTGCCGCATCTGATTTAATATCAGCGTTGATAATTGAATCAGCCGTAATTGCAGATACACCACTTGAGTTAACAGTTACATCACCAGTCATATCAGTTAATTGACCTGAACCAGAAACTACACCATTAGTAGCGTTAATTGCTCCATAGATGTTTGTACCATGAATTTCTGCAAATCTATCAGAAGATGAACCTAAATCTCTTGAGTTATCAGAGTTAGGTATAATATCAGAAGCAACTTCACCACCGAATGTAATAGTATCATCAGTTGCGTTATCACCAATTTGAATATTTCCACCTAATACGATATTACCTTCAATTGTTGCATTTCCAGTTAATAACATATTTGAACCTGAGATATCACCTAAAGCAACAATGTGATTTCTTGCATTTAAGTTAGATGCGTAAATATCACCACTTGCCCAAGAACCACCGTTAGAAACTAAATCTCCATCAGTATCAAATACCCATGATTTAGCTGCAGTTGCATCTGGCTTAATAGCCACAGATACACCTGAATTAGTATCTACATATCTTACATCACCTGATACATAATCAAAAGATTTTGCAGTACCACTAATATCAAAAGATAATAGACCTGAAAGTGATGAACCTGCTAATGCTAACTGATTACCACTTCCTAAATCACCAACGTTACCAGTTGCAGTACCAATTGAAACTAAATCAGTTCCATCAGAGAAGATAGCTGAACCATCAATTGTGTTATCAGAAGCATTTTTGTAAAGAACTTCACCAGCTGCAGCTCCAGTTGTTACTTGTGCTGAACCACTAACTACATCATCACCACCAGCTAAAAGTATTTTACTTTCAGAACCAGCAGCTCCAGCTTTCCAATAGTCATTTGTTGAATCCCATAGTAAAGAACCACTTGCAGTGTTTGGTGCAGTTGCATCTTTTACTAATAAACCACCATTTGCTACACCACTACCATTCAATTCGATAACATTATCATCAAGTTGTACAGTTGTAGAGTTAACAATTGTTTGAGTACCATTTACAGTTAAATCACCAGTTACAGTTAAACTATCTCCGATTATTACATCATCTGGTAAACCAACAGTTACAGTTACATCAGTACCAACTTTTGCAGTACCAACAGTAATTTCATTTGCAGTACCAACGATATCTAAATCATCAGTAATCAAATCAACATCTTCACCATTTACATCTAAGTTAGTTGCAAGACCTGTAAGACCCGAACCATCACCTACGAATGAACCAGTAAATGAACCACTTGCTTCAATATCAGAAGTAGTACCTAAAGCAGTACCATCTAATTGAGTTGAACCAGAGATTATACCTGAACCTTCAAGATTTAATTTAGATACTGCGATTGCTGCATCTGATTTAATATCAGCGTTGATAATTGAATCAGCTGTTATTGAAGCAACACCATTAGAAGCAATTGTTACATCACCACTTACATCACTAAATACTTGTGAAGAACCAGAAACTACATCTCCACTTGCTGCTTTGAAAGTAGTACCATTAACAACAGTTGCGTGTACATTTGCAAATTTGTCAGTTGATGAACCTAAATCTAAAGTGTTATTTGCGTTAGGGATAATATTAGTTGTGATATCACCACCGAATGCGATTGTATCGGAAGATGCATCACCAATTGTGATGTTACCACCTAATGTAATATTACCTTGAATATTTGCGTTACCAGTCAAGTCCATACTTGAACCTGAGATAACTGTAAGATTTGAGATACCAGATACATTAAGAGTACCATCAGATGTGATTGTACCTGCATCGAATGTACCAGTTCCTAAATCTATATTTCGGTTGTCTGAAAGTAGTTGTGCTGCTACTTGTGCTGAAGATGATACTATATCTGCTCCAAGGTCTGAAATCGCAGTTGTTAAATTTCCTGCTGCATTTGCTGAACCTGATAAAAGATTTGTTCCACCTGTATTAGCGGTAGCTTTAACTTCGGTGTTTCCACCTTTTGCTAAAATGTAAAGTTTTTCTTCAGAAGTGTTATAGTAAGGGATACCATCTACTGCAGTACTATACGAAGCACCAGTTAAATCTGGTGTTGAAGTACCATAGATAATCTTGTTAGCTGGTGTAGCATCAGTACCATCACCAAAGAATACCATCGCATCTGAGTTAGTTGCGGTAATACCAGATGAACCCGTTACAATTAACAATTCAGCTTTACGTTTTGTAGCGCCGTTTACACTTTCTAAGACACCTTTTCTATGTCTAATTATTTGTGCCATTTGTTATTTTTCCTTTTTAAATTAATTAATTAAATGTATTATTCGTTAACCTTTATTGTTTGTTGGGTCATCTGCCCCTTTTAAAAACACTATATAGTGTAATATTTTTTATAATTATAAATATAGATAATCTGATAATAAATTAAATATTACCACCATCTAAATTTGTTTTTTGTACTCCCTCAGTAAAGTGAACTGAGCCTGTACTAAATGATACACCATTTGCATCTACTATAATACCATCACCAGCTCTTACAGAAATAGAATCAGAGCCAGTAATTATACCATCACCCTGTCCTACTTTTAATGTTGCGGTTCCACTAAATGAACCACCTAATAAACCATCACTAGCTACTACTGCGGTAATATCACCACTTCCTCCACCACCTCCACTACCGAAGCCAGAAAATTCTGCCCAAGATACTGAATCTGCAAATGTAGTAATGTAATCTGCGAGTGTAACAGTAGCTTGATAAGTCGAACTAGCATCTTCTACCCATACAATTTGACCATCGGCTATTCTCGAAAGTGGAATATCATCTAAATCATCATATTCCGCTACCGTATAGAAAGCTCCTTTGATTAAATCAATGTCAGCAAGAGCAGTTCCAGCCGATGAGGCTGCTGATGTTAAAACTAATTTTGAACTTAAACTTGGCATTTACTTATTCTCCTTATTATATAAATATTTCTAAAAATCACTTATCGAACCAGATGATGGTATAACTTGTAATCTCATTCCACTTGCACTATTTTGATATTTTGCTCCAATAACAAACCAATCAGTATAACTATTTACTGCCGAATCCAATGTTAGTTGGTGTATAACTGTATCAGTCCCTCCTAACGGTGCACCTGTTCCATCTGCATATTCTACTAACAAATATTCACCAGCCGTTGAACCACCAACACCATCAGTCATTGATGTTGGAATACTTGTCATTGTTGAACCACTTGGTATTACTATTATAGTTTGTACACCACTTCCCCAACTCATATTTCCTGCACCTCTAAGAGCAGTATTGAAATCAGAACCACTTATTGTTGCAGCTAATGTTGCACTTGTTCCACTTCCTGCTAACGTAATACTACTACTTCCTACATCACCAGTTTTAAATTTATAATATGGTGATGCGGTGTTTGCGGTATATCCAGTTACTTTTGGTGGAGTACCGCTATCAACACCACTAGCTCCCATTACTGCTAAGTAATTAGCTGCAAATCCTGCTTCTGAACCAAAGTTTGAATAATAAACATATCCTTCGGTTAATACTTCTGATGCATCTACCACAATTGTTTCATTTGTTAAAGTTACAGTTTCACTATAAGTATCAGTTACAGTAATATCAATTGAGTATGTTCCAGCATCCAATGAACCAGTTGGTTGAATTTCAAATGGTGATGATGTACCACTAATATCAAATTTACCACCATCAGTTCCACCAAGTGAAATTGTGAATGGTGAGTTACTTTCTACATCAGTTACTACTAAAGAACCTGCATCAGAACCACTTGTTGCATTATCACTTTCGTAGTTTGATGATGATGTAAATCCTGCTGCTGGTGATTGATTACCAAATACTGTTATGAAAACTGTACCAACTCCACTATTTCCATATTCATCTGTAAATCCTATGGATTGTGTTTTTGTGTATCCACTTTGAGTTACAGAACCACTTAAATCAACACCAATGGTCATATTTCCAGAATCATCTACAACAAGTAATTGACTTTCAGTTGTAAATGCTTGTACCGAAGGTGAACCATATGATGGTGAGTAAGATACACCTACTTGTGCAGGACTACCATTGTTATATCCAGTAGCATCTCTAAATACTGCCCCACTTACAGCAGATTCTATAATGTATATTGCAGTATCACCACTAAGTGTACCATTATCTGCTTGTGAAATAGTTACAGAACCACTATGAACTGTTGTATCAAATCCATGTACATCTTCTATCGATGCAGTATAATCATAAGTTCCAGCTGGAATATTAGTTGAGTTAGCCAACAACTTCATTTGTGGTGTCGAAATACTTGGTGTGAAATAAGTTGTATTATATCCACTAAATGATAATCCACTATTTGGAATTGAATCACTTTCAGTATCAGTAAGATTTAATCTTACTATTTCAGAAGTACCTCTTGCTTGGTTTGTATTTTCATTAAATGTTTGAGTAGATGATACAGTTGGTGCAAAGTTTTTAGTTACATCTATTGATATTGCCTCAGAACCATTATTATTATATTGGTCGTTCCAAGTAATCGTTGTTGCGATTATACTTCCATTTGTGTTACCACTTCCACTAATATCATTACCAACAGATAATTTACCATTTGAATCAATATCAATCAATGCGTTTGATGATGCAAAGTTTGTTGCTACTGGTGAACCATATGATGGTGAATAAGATACTGCTACTGAACTTTGAGTTCCACTCGTACCATCACTATTTCTTCTAATTAAATCACCACTTACTGCTGATTCTATAATGTATGTATCAGTTGAAACCAATGAACCATTATCAGCTTCTTCGATTTCAAATGTTCTGTTACTGTAAGTTGTAGATTTACCAAAACTATCAGTTACTTCTACATCATAAGTGTAAGTTCCATTTACTAACGATGAAGTATCATAAGTAACTTGAATTTCGTAAGATGAAGAATCAGAGTTTTGTGGTACTGCACTAATTGCCCATGCACCAGTTCCACTCAATGACATTGAGTATGGAGTATCTCCTTCTGTATCTGATATGGTTGAAGTTAATAATGCTGTTCCACTTGTTGCTAAGTTCTCATTATAATTTCCAGTCAAACCAGAATTACTAAATGTTGCAGTTGGTGCGTTGTTTGCAAATACGTTTACTGTTACTGAACCACTACCAACATTTCCATATTGGTCATCGAAAGTAATATCAGAAGTAATTGTTTCTCCACTACCAGTTCCACTAAGGTCTCCATTAAATGTAATATATCCACTACTATCAATTGCTACTGAAGAATTTGATGAAGTAAATGATTGTACTGATGGTGAACCATAATTTGTGTAAGAAACTGAAAGTTGTGAAGCGTTTCCTGCTCCAAATCCACTTGCATCTCTGAATACATCTCCATTTTCAGCTGATTCGATGATGTAAGAAGTTGTATCTCCACCTAAAGTACCAGTATCTCCTTGTGCAATAGTAATTGTTCTACTACTGTAAGTTGTTGTTTCTGAATACGAATCAGTTATAGTTACATCGTAAGTATAAGTTCCACCAATTAAATCTTCACTTGCTTGTAATTCCCAAGATGAAGAAGCAGCGTTTTGAGGTACTGCGTTTAATTTACCAGCATGAGTTCCACCGATTGTTAATTCATATGGTGAATCTGATTCTGTATCAGAAATTGAAACTGAAACTAAATTCGTTCCATTTGTTGCTTCATTTGAATTGAATATACTTGATTGATTACTAAACGTTGCAGTTGGTGCTTCATTTCCAACAACATCTAAAGTTAAACTATCAGTAGTTGTTGTACCAAAAGTATTTGTAAATGTTATTGTAGAATCTATCGTATCTCCACTTTGAGTTACTGAACCACTAATATCTACACCTAATGATAAAGTACCACTTGTGTTGATTGATATTGCTGAGTTAGATGAACTCCAAGTACCACTTTGATTTGAACCATAATCTGCTGCAGTAGAACCATAATCTGTTGTTTTTATAGTTGTACCACTTAATTCAGATTCTTTGATATAAGGTCCTGCTGACCAGTTATCTGTAAGTGTTGCTGGTGTATCATCTGTAATATTGATTGTTATCAATGCAACATCAGATGTACCATTATATGGGTCTGTTACTTGTGTTCTATAAATGTATTCGTTAATTAAATCAGAGTTTAAGTAAACACCTGTTTTTCTTGTTACCACACCACTTGTACTCATTTGGAATGGATTCTCATGTGGGTCTGTTAATTGAGATGTTCCACTATAAGAACCACTTGAAACTACTGAATCATCTAATTGTAGTTGATGTAATTCAAAGTTTACAAATGTGATTGTATTACCTTCGTTATCTGCTGCTGAGATTGAATCAACAGTTGCACCATTTGAACTATTTTCATTTATAGATGAAAGAGTTTGGTTGTTAATAGTTGGAGTTAAGTTATCAGTTACATTAACAGTAATTGGTAATCCTACGATAGAATCAGAATCTTGTCCTGCTTCATAGTGTTCATCCGATGCAGATATACTGAATGTATAAGATGTTTTTTGTTCGTAATCTAACGAACTTGTATTTTGTCTAATATCAACATAAGTTGAATATTTTGTTACATCAAAATGATTGTTATCAATTGATGATGAGTAAATTGTAATATTATCTCCATTTGCATCTGAGAAGTAAACTCTTTTTACTAAAGTATCATCAGTAGAACTTTCATTTAGGTTTGCAGTTACAGAAGTAATTACATTACCACTTGTAGAAGTTTCTCTAAATACTGGAGTTGAGTTTGGAGTTACAATTACATAAATATCTTTTTCAGTTGTAGTACCAAACGTATCGGTTGCAGTTACCTCAACTTTATGTCCATGTTCTCCACCAACTAAATCAGTATTGAATGAAGATGATTCTGCGAGTGCGTTTATAGTCATTACACCATTTGATGCAACTCTTACTAAATCATCTGTATATACTGATGCAGTTCCGAATGATATCGATTGTCCTTCAGGGTCAGTACCACTTAATGTTGTAATAGTTGTTCCACTTGTTACATATTCTATAATTGTTTGGTTACCAGTTGTTATGGTTGGACCTGTGTTTGGATAGAATACTGCGTTTAAGAAATCAATTACAGAACCACTTGTACCTGGATTTATTGAATCAGTAAATAAATCTCCTAATTTATCATTAGATATTGTTCTATTACCATCATATGTGATTTGTGCCGAAGATGATACTGTACCAGATGGTACTGAACCACCCGATAATGATGCTGTTATATAAAAATCATCACCATCTTGGTTAATAGTTACGTTTGTTCCTGCAACTAGAGAACCACTAAACAATCCACTTGGTAGTTGTTCTGAACCACTAATTATTCCACTTGGAATATCACTTAATTCATTCCATGAAGATACACCACTACCACTTTGAGCTGCTTCGTAAATTGATTGTGATAAAGATGAACTTAAATCGTTAGTTGAGCCTGATATATCAGATGCTATCTGAGCCGAACTACTTAATAACCCACTTGGTATATTTGTTAATTCACTAAAATTAGATACACCACCACCAGTTCCACTAATTGTTATTACTCCACTACCACTTGTAATACTTACAGAACCACTACCAACAAGAGAACCTGATATTAATCCTTCTGGTTGTAGTATAGATGAAGTTGTAATTAATATATCACCAACTCTAATTGCGTTTTGCTCACCACTTACCTTTGAAACTACACTTCCATCTTTTACAAATGAAACCGAACCAGTTGTTACATATAATTCACCAAATGGATTTGATTCAGAACCTAAATCATGTATTCCATTTCCATCTGCAGTTGCTTCTGGTATAATTGAACCAGTAATAAATTGTGAACCTCTAAATGTGTTTGAACCAGTTGTTGCAAAAGTAGAAGTATCAATACCACTACCACTTTGTGCAGCTTCATAAATCGATTGTGATAACGATGATGATAAATTAGTTACCTCAGTATCAGTTGCAAAAGTTGCATCTAATGATGAACTGAAACTTTCTAAGTTAGTAATTTTTGTATCAGCTGAACTTGTAAATTGATTTAGTAGTGATATTGCGTTTGCATCAGAATCAACATTTGAAATTGATGTTGCAATAGATGAACTAAATGCTGTATAATTTTGTGTTTGTGTGATATCAATTTGAGTTGAACCACTTACTGTACCAGCTGGAGCTGCTCCTGCTGCTATACCGTTAATTCTACTATCTACCGATTGTGAGAAATCAGTTGATATTAAATCAGTATTTAAGGTAGATGTTTTTACAACACCTTCTGATGTTAATACGTTTGTTACACCTGTCTCAAAGTGAGATGATGTTATATTTAGTGTTATTGTTCTCGAATCTGATATATCACCACCACCATCTAAACCATCACCTGCGTTTATTAAAACTGTGGTATGGTCTATATGTTCATCTCCAACAACACCAGTTATAGAACCATGGTCTATCTGAGATGAACCAGTTACTAAATTAGGATATTGTTGTCCTATTATATTAGTTATCTGAGTAGAACCACTAATCAATCCACTTGGTAAGAATTCAATTACTTGTTGTGAAGAAGATACAATATCTTTACCACCAAACAAGAACGAATCACTCGATGCGGATGAGAATACATTATCTATTGTTATATCAATAGATTCTGATATAGAGTTTAATGATGATGTTAGTGCGAACCCATTATATAATGAAGCAGTATATTGTTGTTCTGAACCACTTACAATTCCACTTGGGATATTTGTTAAATTTACATTCCAATCAGCACCACTACCACTTGATACAATTATATCAATTCTATGGTCAAAGGATGCAGATGCTTCAGCATAAGAACTCGATGGAACAAATCCTGCTGTATGTCTTGTTAGTACCCAATATGAATCATTAATTCTTGTTGGTCCTTCTTCACCATTTATTTCTAATACAGTAAGTCCTACTTCTCTTGAGCCAGTTTCATACGATGAACTAACTTGTGCTACAATTCGTGTATCTCTATCAAATGTAGAAAGGTAAATAATATGATTTTCACCATAATGTAAAGATGCACTGTCATTTAATCTAAATTTAAAAGGTAAATTATTTGTTTCAAATCCATTTGGTGCAGTTGCAACTCCACTTGAACCTGATTTTATATATACGTTATTCCAAACGGTGTTAGATAAATCGTATAACCAACCAACATTTCCTTCTACTGCATCTAATCTTAAATCTAACGAAGCAGATTCTACTACATGAGATGCACTAAAGTTAGTTAACGTATCAATACTTTCTGATACTGAAGAACTAAAATCAGTATAAGTTGAACCACTAATACTTCCAGTAGGTAAGTGATTTATTACTTGTTGAGATGATGATACAATTCCACTACCATCTGTAATTTGTGAAGAACCACTAATAGTTCCACTTGGTAATTGCTCACTACCACTTATTACACCACTTGGTAATTGAGATACCAATGAACCACTTAATACACCTTCAGTATCTAATTTTGTTTTTACATTTGAATCTGTGTAATGTGATAAATCTGAAATCTGTGATTCACTTATCGTAATTTGTGTAGAACCACTAATTACTCCACTTGGTAACTGTTCTGAACCACTAATTACTCCACTTGGAAGTTGAGATACAAGAGAACCACTTAGTACTCCTTCTACATCTAACTTAGTTTTTACATCAGAATCTGTATATTTGTCTAAATCACTAATCTGTGATTCAGTAATTGTTATTTGGTTACTTCCACTAATAGTACCAGTTGGTAGTGAATCTATAATTTGAGTAGAACCACTAATAGTACCACTTGGAAGTTGTTCTGAACCACTAATTACTCCACTTGGTAAATCTGCAACAACAGAACCACTAACAATTCCAATAGAATCAATATATGTTTGTACATCTGAATCTGTGTATTTATCTAAATCACTAATTTGTGATTCACTAATTGTTATTTGAGAAGATTGTGATACCAATCCACTTGGTAGTTGTTCTGAACCAGAAATAGTACCTGCTGGAATTTGTGTATGTGCTAAATCACTAATCTGCGATTCTGTAATCGTTATTTGAGTAGAACCACTAACAGTTCCACTTGGAAGTGATTCTATTATCTGTGATGAACCACTAACTGTACCAGTAGGAACTTCTGTTAAGTATGAAGAGGTTGCTGAGGTTAATGAATCTACTTCTGATTGTATTGAAGAAGTAAATGTATTAAGATTAGAAATATCTGTGTGTGATAAATCTGATATTTGAGATTCTGTGATTGTAATCTGGTCTGAACCACTAATTACTCCACTTGGAAGTTGTGATGAACCACTAATTACTCCTTGTGGTAATGATTCTAAATAAGAACCACTTACAACCCCTTCTGAATCTAATTTTGTTTTTACATCAGAATCAGTATATTTGTCTAAATCAGAAATTTGTGATTCTGTAATCGTTATTTGTGCTGATTGAGAAACTAGTCCACTTGGTAGTTGTTCTGAACCAGAAATTGTTCCACTTGGCAATGTTCTAATAACAGAACCACTTACAACACCTTCTGAATCTAATTTTGTTTTTACATCTGAATCTGTGTATTTATCTAAATCAGAAATTTGAGTTTCTGTAATGGTTATTTGTGATGAACCAGAAATTGTTCCACTTGGCAATGTTCTAATAACAGAACCACTTACAACACCTTCAGCATCTAACTTAGTTTTTACATCCGAATCAGTATATTTGTCTAAATCCGAAATTTGAGATTCTGTAATCGTTATTTGAGTAGAACCACTAATAGTACCACTTGGAAGAGATTCAACATAAGAACCACTTACAACACCCTCTGCATCTAATTTTGTTTTTACATCAGAATCAGTATAGTGAGATAAATCACTAATTTGAGATTGATTTATAGTAATTTGAGCAGAACCACTAATTAATCCACTTGGAATATTACCTAATTGTTCCCAAGAAGTACTTCCTGTTGGTATTGTGATTGTATTTCCACCTAATATAGTAAGTTGGTCACCTGTTATGGATAAATTTTGGTTATCAGTACCAGTTCCATCCAAAGTTGCATGAATTACATATTCATTTGATGATGATGTAATTGTAATGTTATTACCTGGTGAGAAAATTGGAGTATTCTCTATTTGAGAATAAGTTATATTCGTAATTCCACTACCATCACCAATAAATGATGAAGATATAGCAGATGCGGTAACAGAACCTAATATTGAATTAGAACCAGTAACTATTAGTGAACCACTAACAAGAAACTCCCCTTGAACTATGGAGGAGGTTACAATTCCTTCTATCTGTTTACTTTGAATTAATGTTGCCATATTATCTACTCACTATTTTTCCTTTCACCTCGAAATCATCAGTATCATACAAGGATTGGTCTAATCCAACTGATTCGGTGAAATTAATTATAATATCATTACTATCATCTATAACTGTATAGGTATCTCCCTCAAGTTTCAATCCTTGTAGATAAATATCTAAATAATCCGATAAATCATCAACTGCTATATCTTGAAATACAAACTTTTTGTTTGTAAGAGTTAGAGTTAATAATCCACCACCCAAAGTAACCGAATTTGGTATATGAGAAGTAACAAATGTATCTGTTATTACTTCAAGTACCAAATCTTTTATTCTTTTCTTATCATTAAATGGAGTTATGATATTTGGTTTATTCTTGCTCATGTTGATACCACATCTCCCTCTAATTTAATATTATCAGTAGTACTTATAACGTATGGAAAGTTAGATTTCTTGAATTTAACCAACAAATCTTTCCCTTTTTGTTCAAAGATATAATCTTTTTCTAAAATATACTGACCGTTTATAAATATATCAAAACGTGCGTGTTCCTTACGAAATTCACGAATTTTTAAATCTAAATCTCTCATCTTTGCATTTGAAATACTCCATATCCAATATAAAGGATGGTCTATACTAACCTCACTTAACTGATATTCGTTAGGTGCGTGTACTTGTAGCAATATTTTTTGTAAATCCTTTATCATAGTTCAATAAACTTTCCTGTTATACCAATTTCATCGCCACTATCTATCTCATAACCTAAATCAGTTGCAGAAATAGCTGAACCTGTACTAAAATTGAATACAATTTCATTGTTTGTATAAGAGCTGGTATATGAATACTTTGCTGCAGGTATTAAAACCCCATTTATATACACTCTAAATCTATCATCTTCATTAAATGATTCAGATAATTCGGGTGGTAACTTTGGAAGTTCTACATTTGTTAGTTTTACCGAATCACCATCTACAAATGTTCCTTCTTGTGAACCACGAACAGACATAAAATCAATTATATCAGAATATTCGTTATACATCTTTTGTTTTGTAACAGAATTTGTTCCAGCCCCATCTCCACCAGTCAAATCCCACTCCAATCCCCATACTACCTTCTTTGTAGAAAGAGATTTTTTATGAGTTGGTTCGTTATCAAACTTTTCTGGTAGTAAATATGCATTAACTGCCATTGTAAAGGTAGTTCTTACTATTCTTTGAGTTCCTTCACCAACTTCTGTTGTATTATCGAAGTTATCTATCTTAACTCTAAATTTAAATCCACTTTTATCTCCCCAATACTCATCTGTTGCGTATTGAAATGCTTCTACAATCTTATTCATATGTTCTGTAAAATCAGTCCATATCATTACTTCATAAGAAATAGAAACATAATCAGGCATTACGATATCATACTGTTGGACTGGTCTTGTAGTATCAGTCATTGTAGAAAATCTATCGTATTTGTGTTTTTTTGAGAATTTAGTAACAGTTGGATACGATATATGACGATTCATTGTATTTGGCATTGTATCATCTCGTGAAATAGAATTTCTTTTAAACATAATCAAAGGAATTTGTAACATTCCATTTTTATCTCTAAGATATCCATTCTTTTGTATAGATGCCCATCGTTCTGGATTACCATACATTACTGGCACTTTGATTTTTTCATTAAATGCTTCAACAGATGGCACAACAGTATCTATCATGTGTTCAGCAATTGCTAAATCAACATCATAGAGTCTAACACCTTTACCGAGTTCGTTTCCTTCTCGTTTTATTTGTGTTGCTCTGTTAAAATTAACATTTTTTAGTGGGTCTACTGCCATTATACTGTTCTTTCATCTATTTGTACTTGTGATTTTCTTACCATATGACAAGCTGCAATTAATGTATTGTTAGTACTCTCAAATGTACTTGAGTTTTTATCGAATATTTCTGGTGAACCACCAATCCATTGAGGTTCTCTTACATTATCTACTTCATAGTAGATAGTATCATATAAAATTACATCACCAATTTGAGGATAACCTGCTGTTAGGTTTTGTATTGCTTCTGTTGGTACAAGAGTACCATTTATATCTCTAACCTTTGGAACTGCGTAAGAAGTTTCTCTTAATCTCTGTCTATTGAATCTAAATTCAACTGTACCTTGTTTATCTGCACCAAATCCTTCATAATTAATATTAATTGGCTCTCTATCTACAATTGCCATTATAGTTGAAGGTGCTCTCCATATCTTACCAAGAGATTCTCCATATAAATTAGTTTTAGTTTCACCCACAGATATCTTGAACAAGGTCACTGCTTGTTCTACTACATAATCTACCACCTCCTCAGAGATAGTTTTTATGAAATCCAAATCTTTTGAGTTAAAAAACTTTGGCATAGTGTTATCCTACATAAATATTTAGGGGAACTTTCTGTGAAATCTGTTGTTGTTGGTCAACCATTGCTGCTTCGTTCTCCATTCTTACTTTTCTACTTACTTCGTTAAGATTTTCTCTTAATTGTTCTATAAGAGCATCTTTTTCACTCTGTGCTTCTGCTCTAAGTGCTGCTCCATCCAAAGAAACCTCTGAACCTGGAATTGGAACAGTAGAATATTTTTCTCTAACTGCACCTAACATCTCTTTTGCTAAAGCTAATGTATATTTTCTAATCCATTGTTTACCAACATCATTTATCTTAGCATATTCAGCAAAGTTATATCCAATATTAGAGTAGTCTGATACTACATCCGGTGTAATAACTGCAATAGCCTCTCTACGTTCCTTTACAACTTGATATTCAAACCATAAATTATAAGATGTAGTTGGTATTGGAAATATTTGTATTTTATTATTTACTATATTGAATGAATGTGCCGATTTTCTTATCTGGTCATTGAATTCTATTTGTTGAATTCTTAACATATCCTCATATATTGGCATCATTACGAATTGTGCGGCTGGTGAGAATGAACCAAATCCAAATTCATCAACTAAGTTAAGAGTTCCTTGTCCACTTACTGAGTAAGGGTCAAAGAATCTGTTGATTGCTGGAGTTGTTTCATAATATACTTTAGTTACATCAATTCTTTCACCACTTTCACTAACATCAGCAAAAAGTGTTTGTAAATCATACTCTTGCGAACCAGTTCCTACTGTTATGTAGTTTTTCTTTACATCAGCTCTACCACCAACATTAGCAAAGTTACCATATGCTTCGGCTATTGTAGCTACATTGTTTAACTCTGAACCTAATACTGATTGACCTGTGTAATTAGCACCAGTTGGTTGTCCTTCTAATGAACCTAAATTATTTCTTATATTGAATTGGTTTACTTGTGCAGAATATTCACTTGTAGCTTCTTCAAATACTGCAAAAAAGTTTTCTCCTTCCAATTCAATATCAATGATTGGATATCCTAACCTTTTAGCACACCATGAAGCAACTTTAGGGGCATCAGATTGAAATAATGAATCTTCATCATAAATACCAAATGGTGTTGATGAACCTGATGTGAAACTAACCGAACCTGTCCAAATTCTTGCTTGAGACATATATTACTCTCCTTAACTTATACAATTATACTATTATAAATATAAGTTTATTAAAAAGGGAAGTATAGAAACAAAAAAAGAGAACCGAAGTTCTCTTTTAGTATATATTATTTTAATTTATACAGCTTCTACACATGGATATCCATGATGATTTGAATTTAATTGTGCAAACTCTTCAGATTCTCCGAAATTTTCATCCCATACTGCGAATTTATAATTAGAAATTTCTGCTTCTGTTATTGTTTTTGTTACCCACTCACCATTAACTTTTTCATGAATACCAAAAGTTCCAGCTGCTACTAAATCAGAATTTCTTGAATCTTCTTCAAAGGCTGAAAATGCTTCTCTTGTTATTATTGTTTCTTGTTCGTTTGCCATATAATCTCCTTATTATTTTACTATAAATATAAAAAAAAAGAGGGAAACCGTTAGGAATCCCTCTTAATTCTATCATCACTAATGTAATGACTTACTACTAAGTTTTAATTAACCGATTATAGGTTAGCTAAATCTTTAACATAGATTTTACCATAGAATTCTGGACGAACCATTTTCTTAGCGTATCTAGTCATTACACCTCTTCTTGGTGTAAAGTTAGTTGGGTCATATACAAGAGGTGTCATGATTAATGGTACATACGGTGCGTAAACAGCTCCAGTTTCAAGGAAGTTACTTCCTTTAAATCCTAACAAGATTTCGTTTGAAGTCATGTAAGGGTTTTTGTAAACTGTGTATCTGTTTGCGATAGAACCAACAGTAGTTACACCAGCTGCGAAAGATGAAGCATCTTTATCAGCAGAAACTGTAAATCCTGGAATTGATTCTAAAATAGTACATACATCTGGAGAAGCAACAACGAAGTTAGCTCCACCTCTAAGTGTCAATTGGTGAATCTTGTTAGAAACTTTGTTAAGTTTCGCACCAAGAGTTTGGAACCAAGAGTTTTTAGTATAAGCTGCTGAGTTTGAACCTGCAGTCCAAGTTCCAGCTGCTGAATCATACTCTTCACCTAAAGATACTGACCAGTATTCAGTAGTTAAAGCGTTAGCTTTTAACATATCAAGGATTTCAAGGTCAATCTCTAGTGAGATGTACTCTGATAACATTGAAGTTAATTCAGCTTCAGCATCAATACTGTGGTAAGCATTTAAATCTTGTGCCAACTCTGGAGTCCACACAGCCTTTAGTTTTCTAGTCTTAGCAACAATTGCTTCAGATTTCAACTCAAGGTCAACTTCAGGAATACCCATATCAGTTGCTGGTTCAGTTGGAGAATCTTCGAAATCTCCTCTTGTAATATCTGTTGGTTGTAGAGAATACTTTACATCAACAGTTGCAGGGTCACCAGTTTTCTTTACGATGAAAGAAACGTTAGTTCCATCTTCTGATGTATGTGCAGAATATACTTCTGAAATTAATGCATCAGCAACAGAGAAAGCTCTTACTGCATCAGTATCAACATTACCAGTTAATGAAGCGATTGCTACCTTTAATACTCCGATTTCTTCAGCTGCAATAGATGCAGATAGAGATGAATCAAAGTTTACATCTGCAAGTGATGCAGAAGTTAAAGATGCAACAGCTGCGCCAGCTTCACTTGCTTCGTTGATTGTATAACCAAAAGCACCGTCTCCGTAAAGACCGTTTTCAGCTGCTGCAGTTGTACCAAATCCAGCACCTGCTGCAGAAGCTGCACCAGTACCACCGAATAATGATGAACCAGCTGCGCCAGTAGTTTTTCCACCAGTTGTAGTTCCATATTTAAAATCTAGATAAAAAATTAGTCCAGATGGTAAATTCATAGGTTGTACACTAACGAATTCTTTAGAAGCAATCTCGCCAAAGATTCTTCTTACAAGAGGAAGGGCTACACCACTCCACTCTTCACTATTTGCTGAAGTACCTGTTGAGGTAGCTTCATCAAGCAATTGTTTTGCTTGGTTTTCTAAAAGAACACTCATTTGAGATTGTTCTCTTTCTTTTAAACCTTCTAGAAGTCCAGTTTGTTCCCATTTAGAAGTAAGTTGTCTTGTTTCAGCCAACATCACTTGCTGTGGGTTCTTTCCTTCAGTAAGTTTAGATAAATCAAAATTTGCCATTTTTATTTTCTCCTTAAAATTTGTTATTTAATATTAGCTAATTTCTTAAATCTTTCAGCTATCGCGTTTGTTGATTCATTAATTACTTCCTTTTTAGGAGCAGTTGAAGCAACAGGCTTAGATGCGAATGATTCGTTGATTTTAGCAGTTTGTTTTTGTTTTTTCGTAGTTCCAGTAAATTTGAATGATTCAGCTAAAGTGCTAAATACCAATTTTACTTCTCTTACGTTACCAGTTCTATCTAATGTTTCAACAACTTTCATTTTTTGTTCGTTTGTTAAATCATAAGACCTGAATAGTTTGTTTGTATAAAGAAGTTTTGCGTTAAGCAAGTTTACTTCGTTAATTGTAGATTTAAGTTCCTTGATAGTATCCATTGCTTCTGTAAGCTCTGATTTTACTTCTTCAAGTTCGTTAGTTTCTTCTACAACTTCTTCAGAAACTTCTTCTTCTTCAGATTCATCTTCTTCACCGTATCCCATTTCTCTTAGGATTTCGTTTAAGTCGATTTCTTCATCTAAATCTTCTTCTTCAGATTCTTCACCTTCTTCCATTTCTTCAGATTCCATGGTTTCTTCCATTTCTTCTTCTGAATCTTCAGAGTGCATTTCTTCTTCGTGAGATTCGATTTCATCAGATGCGATATCAGATACTTCTTCTTCCTCTTCATCATCAAGCTCTTCTTCAAGCTCTCTGATAATAGATTCCAAATCAAGTTCATCTTCTTCTTCTTCTGATTCTTCAGATTCCATAGTTTCTTCTACTTCCTCTTCGTTTTCTTCTTCACCTTCGCTTACTTCAGCTTCTTCTTCTTCAGCTTCTTCAGCAACTACTTCAGTTTCTTCAGATACCTCTTCTGCTTCTTCAGATACAGTTTCAGTTGATTCTTCAACTTCTTCTTTATCTTCTTCTTCAGTTACGGTTTCTTCAGTTACTTCTTCAGTTTCTTCAGTTACTGCTTCAGTAGATTCTTCTACTGCTTCTTCTTCGTTTACTTCTTCAGTTGCTTCTACTACGTTTTCCTCATCCATAGTATCTTCATCATCCTCACCTTCCATTTCGGCAGTAAGTTTTTGAGATAGTATAGATTGTAGACGTGGAGTAAATGCTTCTTCAAGAGCAATCTTAGCGTTAGCAATAGCAGTTTCTCTTACAGCTTTAGCATCAGCGATGGCTTCTTTCAATAATTTTGAATTAGACATTGTTAATTACCTTTCGTTTATTTGTCTGTGAAAATATTAAGGGATTTTCAATTTTGAGTTATAATAACGTCGGTCGTTGTGTTCATCCTACATATAAGGTGGATATTCATAAACCAACAAGTGAACCCACATAGAGGTGGGTTATTTTGTATATAAATATATCATTTTTTAATTAAACGATAACAAATTATATTTTTTTATATAGTTTTCTATGTATTCTGCAATAATTTTATGACCTACTTCATTTGGGTGCATATCTTTAAATAGATTTTTATTCTTTATAATACTATGTAAACTGTGAGTTTTTTTATTCTTATCCATGAATCTAATCTTATCAACTTCTTTCCATATTAGTAATTCAGAACTACCTTCATAATATTTTTTATTTAGTTCATCATTAGCTCCGCAAAAAGTATCATTGTTAAATAAATTGATATAGGGATTATCTACCCACTTAGTAATATTAGGACTATAATCAGTATGATAAAATCCTTGAGTAATTAGATATGGAATATTATATGATTTACAAAAATTTTGAAAATTAAAAATTTGATTCAAATATCTATTTAAGTTTTCTTTATCAGAATATACAGATGTGGAATAACTATCTGCAAAAGTATTTAATTCATAATTACCATAATCATGATTCCAATTAGGCCATATAGTTTGCCACTTACCCATAGATTTAGAATCATCTATATAAAAATCTTTTCTATCAAATGAAGTGAGTTGAACAATTAAAAAAACATTATTTAATGGTATTCCATTACTTATATATTTTTTAAATAAATAATTGTATAAAACTCTAAATATCCTATCATTAGATATTGCTGGAAATGATAGATTTTTTAATTCTGAAAACTTAAGTCTATCTCTTAATAAATTAGGCCATATATGACTTAATCTATAAGAATCGTTTTTTTCAGAAAGTTCATCAGTATCAGATGATAATAATGGGTCAACTATTTCACTACCAAATGACCAAGAATCACCCGATACTATTAGTTCTTTCATTTAAGAAGTTCTTTAGCAGATAATTCTTTTTGATTATTTTTAGATTTATTGGATTTGTTCGGTGGTGTTTTTTTCTTTTTAGTATAAAACCTTAAAGTTTTATCACCATCAGCAATTTTCTCAAGAATATTTTCTTTTTGTTGTTCTCTAATTGCTTGTTGTTTTGCTTTTCTACGAACGGTTGTAGGTTTAGTATAAGTTTGTCTTTCTCGTAGTTCTAATAAATGACCTGAATCATTTACTTTTCTCTTATACTTTTTTAATGCTCTATTAATATCTCCTTTGATTACTTTAACAGAAACTAATTTTATTTTACTCATTCTCCTTTATTTAAGTGTGATTATAAATATAAGTATATATTATTTATATAACTTTATTTTTTTTGTTTATTAATTTTTCTTTGAAGTTACTAACTCTATCGTATTGATGATATATAAAAAATTCAATATCTTGTTTCCAAAAAGTTTGAGCAAGATTAATAATTGAATTATTCAGAATAAATTTATACTTTAAATCTCTATATGCTACTATGTTTAAAGCCATTTGGTCTGCACAAGTTGATTTACCGATATTATTTTTATCAAATCTTTTAGATTCAAATACATACTCATATGTTTTACGACATAATGAACTAATATTTTGAGCTTCACCATAAAATACACCGGCACATAAATGATATTTATCTGATATATCATCATAATCTTGGGGATACATCGTTTTTATTTCCATAGTTGCCCATGTATTTAATCTAAGTGGAAAGTTACCATCTTGAGCTATATATAGTTTAGAAGGTTTTATCAATTCGGGATTTTTATGAAAGTAAACATCTCTACAATCACAAATTAATACTTGCTCCTTTGTATTTAAATCTTCGATTAGTTGATAAAAATGATGAAATCTTTTAGATACAATATACTCTCCTTCTGATTCTCTTTCTATAACCTCCCAACCTTTCTCAGATAAAAATGATTTTACGTCATTAGAACACTCATATACTATCATATATTTTTTACCAGTAAATCCACTTTTATTTAAGGAATATACAAAAGTATTTACTTTAGATATTTCATAGTTATCTAATGAAGAAATTACTATCATTTTTATATTATTGTTTTTAATGTATTTCCAAACTGTACTTTAGTAGGCGATAGTTTATTTAAAACCTTGTTATACTCAGTATAAAATACATCCACCCATTTATTATCATTAATCCAATGATTTGGGGTATGGTGATATTCTTCTAATTCATAATATTTACGTTGAAGCCTAATAATTGATGTAGGATGGTCTGCTTCAAAATTACTTATTCCATTAGTTACGGTTGAATCGTAAGGTAAATCTTTAGTATCTTGCATTGTATATAATATCACATTATATGGAGTACATTCGTTTAATTTATTTCGTAATGTCTCTAATACTAATAATTGATTCAATTGTGCTCCATAATCATCTTGTACTCTATTATTCCAGTCTTTTATAATCTTTACTAACTTAGGAGAAAATGGAGAGTGTATTTTAGGGTGAGTAGCAATACCACCGGTGGTAATATGAAAACCATCATGAGATTCATACCTCAATGAATCTGTAACTAAGAATAGAATTCTATCGGTTGGTTTAATATCTTTAAAGTACTTAGTAAATTGTTTGATAGAATAGATAAGGCTTGAACCTGGAAATGCTTCTATTTGTATATTAGTATCTAATGTTAGATAAAGGTCTTTTATCCAATTATCATCATATGCTCCATAACTATCACCAAATACCCACAGAGTATCTTTTTCGTTATCTATCATTTATTTAAGTATAAAAATGACTTATAAGTATATATTAAGAACCTTTACCAGTTCCACTTTTTTTACCACTTCGTTTAGTGTGAGTAGAAACGTTTATAGGTTTTTTACCCTGTCCTGCTGATTGAGAACCTCCACGATTGGATTTGTTTTGTGCTGCTCTTTTTCTACGAGTTGCAGATTCTTTTTCTTTCTTACTCATGGTTTTAGCTTTAGCAGCAGGAACGCATTTAGCATATCCTTTTTTCTTACCACTCGTACCACATGGGGGATGTTTACCACTTTTATCTTTTTTACCAATATTAACCCACTTCTTCTTGAACCAATTTCTCAAATCTTCATTTGTGGTTTCTTCGAATATCTCATCTATGATATCTTGGAGTTTCATATTAGAGTTTTGCTTGATATAGTGCTTCTTGTTTATCAGCTGAGGTTTTATATTTCCTAGGGTTTAATTTTAAATCTTTAAGAGATTTATCTAACCACTTTTCAAATACTCCTCTACCATACTTTCTTTCAATCTTATCAAGTATATCGTAGAATGCTGTTTCAGATTTTGCTTTCTTTCTAAAAGCAATCACTTCTTTTTTACTTTCACCAAAAAGTTTGATTGTAAGTTTTGCATTTGGATTGCCTGGTTTACCAGCCAATGCCGATGCGAAGTTGATTCTACCTTGTAGATTTGCTTTCTTAAGAGCTTTGAATAATTTCTTATCGTTTATTCTATTCTTATCAATAAAATCTTGAACTGCTGAACCACGAGTACCAGTTAATGCTGCAATACCCATTGCTAACTTGCCAGCTTCGTTTAATGATTCATCAATTGCTTTTGGATATTTAGTTTTATTTGCTAATTGTAAAAGTTT
>ERZ1046568.543-NODE-543-length-30434-cov-9.221502_pt1 | contig 30434 bp, 25 predicted proteins | sample MGYA00383092_ERZ1046568 | MGnify/ENA primary metagenome ERZ1046568 (study PRJEB29581, sample SAMEA5548362) | metagenome | biome: marine; feature: coastal; material: water | depth 1 m | study: Short-term variability in the microbial, nano- and picoplankton dynamics... | reverse complement strand
ATAAATCCACCATCTTCTTCTTTTGAAATATAAGAAGGTCTTGTTCCTTCTAGATACTGAGTTGGTGTTTTATTTATACCAGGTGCTTTAAACTTTTTAGAATCTCGAATAGATCCAAAGTAATTTCTAGTACCTTGTCTACCTAAGAAGTTTGATAAAGCCACTATATCTTCCTTAGAGTAACTAAAGTTTTTTATTTGTGGTGAGTACTCTTTATATAAATCTTCTGCATTTTTTTGTAAAGCAGGTACTCCAGGTAAACCTTCATAAAACCTTTTTTCAAATATTTTATTTTGCAAATCTATATCTTTTGCAAATTGTTCTCTAGTAACACCTTTAAGTTCAGGCAGATCTTTTATTTCATTGTACAACTGTCCATAAAGACCTGTTGCTGAGGATGTGGGATTCATCATTAAAGTACCATCTGCACTTTCCACATGTGCGATACCTTTTTTTAATCCGTCAAGATCAATAGCACTTGGCATTGATTGAATCGACTTTTTAACTGCAGAGGTAACACCTGATTTTTTTGCAACTTTTGTTGGAGTCTTTACTGCAACTTGTTTATTAGGAATACTTAATACTTGACCTATATAAATACGTTTATTAGCACCTATCTTTGGGTTAGCTGCAGCAAGCTCTGTAGGACTTATACCATTTGCTAAAGCAATACCATTAAAAGTATCACCAGACTTAACAGTATAAGTTCCACCTCCATCTTTTAGTTCTTCTAAAACATATCCACCATCTCTATACTTATCAGCTTCTTCGGGTGTTAACTCAGCTTCTAGGTATCCACCTTTCTTCAATCCTCTTATCGGTCTTGTACCTTGTAAAAAATCTTCTGGAATAGACCACTCATACCAACTATTTCCTTTAACATCATTTAGTATTTTAACATCTACGCCTAAAATCTTTTTAACTGTTTTAGGAGTATTTTTATATTTGTTCATAATAGTTTGAAGGGAAGGCTGCTTTTCAATAATCTCTGGTGTATAACCTTGTATTTTTGCAGCTGTTTCTGAAGTAGGATACCTTACTATAGTATTACCATTTTCAGCAGCATGTAACATATTTTCTTGCAACAAACGCTCTTGATGAAAATCTAGTAAAAAATTTTTTTGATCAGGATTTTTTAATCGGGACTGTAATTCAATCAGCTCATTTTGTCTATCAATAACTCTTCTTTCAACACCTTCTACCTGATAACTATGAACAGGATACCCTTCAAAATTTTCACCTTTTTCATACGCATCTTTTACATCTTTTTGATATTTCTTACTTGATTCAAGCTCTTTATTTTTCTTCTCAATTAATCTTTTAGTTCTATTAACATCTATTTTTCTTCCATGTTGAGCCCAATCACTTTGAGTTTCTATAAAATGCATTACTTCAGGTTCTTCTCCTGTTACTATTACTCTACTATGCCCTAAAGTTTCTGGATTATTTTCAAAATGTATACCACTTCCTCTACCAAGTTCATCAGCATTTCCATATAGAACCGTCTCATTTAAATCAACTATTTTGTTAGGGTCATTCTTTATTAGGCTTTGTTTCTCCTTTAATAGTTTTTCTTTCCGACCTTTAAGATACTTTATTTCCCATTGCATGTGAGATCCTTTTCCAACATAATTTGAAATAGGATCTATTCGCTCTAATATATTTCTATTTTCCCGTTGTCTCTGCAAATTATTAAGTTCATAGTCAATATTTTTTATATCGTTATCAATTCTCTTTAGAGTCTGGTTAAGGCTATTTTTCTCTACCTTTTGAGCAACAGGTAAGTTACTAGATGTTTTATAATTAAGTCTATTTATACCAAAACTAGCATGATCACCAACAATTGTTTTTTTCAAAGGTGCTAGATTCTCTGAAACAGCTGTCTTAAAATCTTCATAATTTATTTTAGTTTGTCCTGCAAAATTTTCATCTAAAGTTTTTTGAAGTATAAACTTATCTTGCTTACTAACATCTGCTTTATTTATGTGTGCTTGAATGTTCTTTACATTAATTTCTCCTGTTTTAGAAAGTTGTTTTTCAAAAGGACCTCCTGGCATTGTAGATTTAATCTGCAAAGATGGTTTTGGCGGGTTAGAAATTAATTCTGTCCTATAAGTAGCTGCCAGCTTATTAGGATCCATTTTAGGAGATGGTAATTTAACATTCCTTAAATTATTTACACCTTTTACTGCAGATATACCAGCAGGAATTACAACAGGTGATGTCATAAGTAAATCTAACCCAGCCCAACCCGCATTAGACCATGAAGGATTTTCTACAAATTCTGGTCCTGATTTTAGAGCCAAGTTTGCAGCACCCTGCACACCCATTATACCCAAACCAGCTGGAGTAAAAGACGCAGGTACAGAAAATGCAGTATTTATTTTATCATGCATAATAGGTGCGTTATAATCTATTTTTGCTTTTTTATAAGCTTTCTCTTCAGCATCAGTCATATAGACTTGCTGACCTGCAAAATTTTGTGTATTAAAAGTTCTGCCATATTCATCCTGTAGTGCAAATGGCACATTCCAATCATCAACTTTGTCTATATACACTAAATGTTTATTAGATGTATAATCATCTACTAATCTTTGTCTTGCAGCTTCTTTTTCATTATCTTGGAATATCTCATATTCTTTGCTCGACATTCCTGCAGTTTCTTTTAAAGCTTTTTTAGTATCTAAAACTTCTTTATCTGTAACTTTAGTTTGCTGTGACTTACCTAGCTTTACTAACTCACCAGTCTTAGGATTATACCCATAATTACCTGTAAGAAGTCTAGCTTTAATTTGATCATTATAAGCACTGCTAATCTCTACATCTGAACTCCAATTCCAATCAGCTACACCATCTATAAGTTTTTTATTATTCTTATATGTAATTAAATCATCTTCTCCACCATCACTAAGCTCTTCTAGAACATACCCACCTGCTTTGTACTGCTCAAATTCTTCATCTGTTAATTCAACATCTACATACTGAAGTTGTTTATCACCAAAAGGTCCTTCTGGATTTACTACAACTCTAGAATTAATTCCTATATCTTTATTAAGCTGACCATACATATATTCTTTAAAAGCTGTAGGATGATCCATAGACTTTAGAAACATACCTGTTTCTTCATCTACTGAAGGCAAATGTCCTGAGCCATCTCTTTCATAACCAAGTTCTCTAGCTCTTTCCATGTTATAAAGCTCTTCTTCAGGTTCTCTTTCTGGCAATTGATCTTTCCAAGAACCTTCTCCAAATGCTAATGCAGCTTCCTTATCTTCTCCAAAGTCATATACCTCACCTCTTCTCTCTGCCTCTTCATAAATTTTCATCCAATCTTCTTCTTCAGACATATCAACCCAGTTTTGTTGATCATCTGCGTAAGGTTTAGAATCTTGAAATAAAGAAGGAAATCCTACCCAACCTCTTTCAGGAATATACTCAGCTCTCATTAAATGAGATGACACTGTACCATCAGGATTTTTTCTAACTCCTCTTCTTTGTTTTACTTTGGGCCTTCCATCTTTATATCTTTTTAATTTTCTCATTATCTTGGAGAATTTTGATTTTTAATGTTTGCAACTTTTAATACCATATTTGCATCTTGAGGATTCTTTTTAATTAATCTAACAAAGTTATTATAATGTCTAAACTTTTTTCTTTGAAGCTGAGCTTTATTATAATTTAAATTTACGGGATTTAGGTTTTGAACATAACCATTTGGTTCAGTATTCCAAATTTGATTTTCACTATAGTTACCTAATAATGTTGTAGTACCTGGTACTAAAGGACCTGTAGGAGGATAATTAGAACCTTGTGGAAATTCACCTCTATCTTTTGTTATATCCCAAAATTGATTAAATCTGTATTTTTGCTCTTCTTTAGATACTAATATGTCAACACTATTAATATTTATTATTGGATATGTTTCAGCAAGAACAACATTATTTTTTGGATATATATTTAAATTTAAATATCCTGAAACTTGTTCAGAATTTGAAAGTATTGCTTCATCAAAATTATAATCTAAAACATGATATTGATCTACACAATATTTAGAATCTCTTTTAAAACATTCTAAGTAATATTCAATACTTCTTACAGTTACAACATTTTGTCCTGTAGGAACAGGTATACCAACTTCAAATGGAAATTGACTACCATAAAAATTACAATAGTTGTTACAGCCTGCATTATGCTCCCATACACTTCCTAAATTAGTTGTATAGTGTTTATTTCTTCCTGAAAGATAAAGATTAGGGTGCCAATCATGAAATGAAATCCATTGTTGATTTTTAGGATCATAACTTATTGTCCAAGATGCATCGTCAAAAATTCTTGAATCACCTAACTTAACATTAATTTTATTTTCTTTTCCAGTTGTACCTATGCTAATAACAACTGAAAAAATATCTTTTGATATATATTTTACTTTTCCTTTATACTCATCTTTAAGTCTGTAATCTTTTTTAGAAAAATAAACAATGGTGTTACCATTATCATAACCTATAGAGCATCCAATACCTGCTACAGGATTATCTACATGAGCAAAATCTGGAAAGTCTTCTGTAAGTTTATAAGGTAAAAATTCATCAAACCACCATTTCATATTTATAGATGAAATTTCTTGAAGACTATCTCCATATGTAAAAATTTTACCTTGCTGTTGACTTATAAAATATAATCCTGCAGGTGAAGACAACACTCCTAATCTGTCTTGAGATGATCCAAATTCATATTTAGACTCAGCTGCTGTTACATTTCTAGGGGTTGCTGAAAATAAAAGACCATCTCCTATTGTAGCAGATACACCAATATAATCTTCTCTTTGATCAACACCTTGATACATTAAAGGACTAGCATCTTCAAAAGTGATAAACATACCTGTTTTTGCAAAACTTTTTACAGAGTTTACATGATTTTTAAATACTACTCTATTAAGAGGTAAAAATGTTCTCCAAGATTCTACAATACTTTCTTGTGTTTCAGGCAAAGAATAATTTATAACATTTGGAGAAGATGTAAAACATAAATTAGCTACAGTAGGATTATAATTTCTTGCTTGCAATGCTCCTAAACTAAATGTTTGATTTACAAAAAATTCAGAAATACTTAATGAGTAATCATAGTCATAAAAATTACCAGCTTTTAAAACATCAGGATTAATATCAAATAAAGAAACTAAGTCTGTATATCTAAATTTATCATAATGATATTGTCTTTGCAAATCACCTCTTGTTCTAAAATCAACTATAACATCGCTTTCAACAAAAAAATCTCTAATGCCACAAGCAGCTAAATAGAAGTATGAATTCTTAGGTGTAATAATTCCAGGATAACTACCTGTCTTATTATTTTCAGCATTATAATTTTTATTGTCAAGTCTATAATAACTACTTGGAAATAAACCTGAGCCTCCAGAAGCACCTACAAGATAATCTACAAAATTACTTGTATTAATTTCAGAAATATCCCAAGGTTGACTGTTTGCCCAAAACTTTGGAAAAGGAACAGATGGATATAAAAAATAATTAAACTCTTCACCTCTTGCAGTATTGTATAACCAAAACTGAAAGAAAGGCATTATGTTTTTTTCAGTAAACCTATTTACATATGTATCACCTCCAAAAAATACTTGAGTATTTTGTATTTTATTTAAAACTAAAGGACTTGGACAATTAGCGTCAGGAGAATATGTTTGTGTTTCTGCTAAATTTTTAAAATCAATTTTTTGTTCACAAGGTGTAGCTATTATTTGTCTTACAGTATCAAGTTGACCATATTGATTTTTAATTCTAAATTTTAAACCTGCATAGTAACTAGCAATATCATTTATAAAAGGTTTAGCAGAACCTTCTGAAGTATAGCTCAATTGATCATTAAATGTTTCTACAGCATAATCTAAAGTCATTAAAGATTGATCAACGTATTCCCCATTTTCTTGAATATAGTTTGGACCTTCTTGTGTACCATTTGGTGTACTAACTCTTAAAACTGGTTTATTAGGTCTATTAAGATTATTTATTCTATAGCTTTTAGAATTACCAGATGAATCTAAATATTCAGGAAAATCTTGAACTTCTTTAAAAACATAAATACCATCTTCTATTGAATATCTATATATACTTTCAGTAGAAGGTTTGAATTCACTATAATCGCCATGACCAATTTGTTCTAGTGCATATTGTCTAAGTCTACCAATTGACTTTAATAAATCTACAGTAATTTGAATTCCTTCTAATGTGTTAAAAAATAATATACCGTAATCAGTTGGTAAAGTTACCCCTGGTATATTTATATCTAAAAAGTCATTATAATTATAAGATCTTTCTATAGTAGGTGTTGTATAATATTTTCCATTATCAGTAAAATCTCCATTAATCCCAGTAATTATTTCATCTATACTTTCACCACCAGGAAGGTTAGGAAAAAACACAGCTTGAAATGCATTATAGTCATCAATTCTTTGTTGAACCTGTTGAGGACTCAGGTTTGCACTTCCTATGTCAGTAACAGCTGTATCATTACCTAAAAGATCAGAGTCTGTTTCTATACTAGTATCTATATTAGGAGAATTTATTGCAACTAAATTAATTGGACCACCTGAACCAGTATAATTATAAGAAGGGTTATTAGTTGCATCTCCACCTGTTATATTTGGTATATACTGTGGTTCAAATATACCTGCTGGATAATTTATCTTAAGGTTACCTGTAGATTTAAGTACTGCATTTATTAATCCTCCAAGTACTCCAATTGCTACAATAAGATCTGAAAATAATTGAAACTCTGGATGACCAATAGGTTCTATAAAACTTTGCTCTGCTTCACCCTTTAAATATCCGTAAATTTTCATTTCTGACATTTGTAGATATGGTGTTTTAAAAGATGTATCAGGAGAATGAAAACTTAACATATCTGTAGGTATGTCTTGATTTTTAAAACCTGGATCATCATCTTCTGCAAATACAGGTTCTTCACCATCTCTACTTAATATAAAAGGATCATTAAAGTTATAATTATAGTCGCTACTATCATTAGTGTTTATATTTGGCTTAATGCAATTAAAAGGATAATTAGCATACAATCCTACTTTACTAGAATTTTCTTCACTAATACCTTGTAATGTATAATCTCTAAAATTATTAACCATACCTTTAGCTACTATAGATTTATTTCCAATTCTAGATCCTCGTAGTATTTCATATGACACAATGCCTTCTATATCATTTCCATTATTATCTTTTGGTAGTATTATATTTTTAAATCTAACACCCATTAATCTAATATGATAACTGCCATCAGATTTTTTAATAAAATGATGTGTTGATGGTGCAAGACTATTATCAGGAAATTTATGATGCCTTATAGGTGTACCACACAAATCATAATTAGGTGAAGTTTCATTTGTCCAACAATAATAACTAGAATTCCATATTTCAGCTCTATCTGATGGATATCTTTCTGAAGACTGCCAATAGCTCATGTTACCTGAAGCTATAATTGTACCTCCATCTCCATTATCAATAGGACTTGCTTGTGGTATTACTGCTGCTGTATTAATAGTTTCAAAAAGTAAACTATCTCCACTAAAAGAGTTACCATCTGTATAGTTACTATTTTCAAGACCTAGTCCATTATAGTCAATAGCATGTCTTCCTGGTATATGGTAAGATGCTGATTTATCTCCAGTGTCATATACCCATCTAATAAAAAATGCATAAACTTCATCTCTAAGATATCCTGCATTTTTATTACCATCTTTATAATAAGTTTCAGGGTACTCTACAGAAACCCATTCAGAACTAATTAAATTTGCTAAAGGTTGATAATTAAAATCAAATTTACTTTTAGGACCAATTTTTAAAAGATATCTATTAGCCTCTACTATTTGTTCTGAAGTTTCAATTACAGGATTTAATTGAAATATATTAGCAGCATTAGTATTTTCTAAACTTTCAGATATTTGATCTAATACTATTTTTTTAGTATTAATAGAATAATATCCTAAAATTTTATAATCAACAATACCTTTTATTATATAAGCTATAGATAATTCAAATTCATCAAAATGATCTGTATCAAGATCTTCAATGTTTATTTCTAATGATCCCTTACCATCTACTTCATTAAATACAGGTTGAACATATGAAAGTGAAAAATAATTTGTAACCTTTTGATTATTAATAGTATACGCTAAACCAACTGCATAAGATCCATTTAAAACTAAACCTTGTTGACTACCTATACTTAAATCAATACATGGAGTTTTAACTAAACTTGATAATCTTATTTTATTACAATTTAATTTATTAGTAGGTGAACATATTATACAACCAACTTCATCATTTTCTGGATCAATTACTGTATCAGTATTTATAGTAGTGCATTCTTCTATCCATTCTACACCTGGCCAAAGAATATTACCCGAAGCATTTCCATAATAATTAATAGTAGAAGTGCCATCTAAACCTCCTAACCAAATATAATCAAGATTAGGCCATAATTTTGGATCTCCAATATTTAAATATCTGTCAGGATTATTTCCATCTGCCCAATACACTTGCCAACTACAATCTTGTTTTTCTCTAGATGCTCCTGATATTAAATTAAATTTACTAAATTTTAAACACGCATCTCTAACTATAGGTCTATATCTAGAATACTCTTCTTCAAATAGTCCAATTTCTGAAGTTAATACATCATTACCTTGAGCATCATATATTGCTGAATATATAATCCATTTACTTTCAAATAAGGAAATTGCTCCGATAATAACAGATTTGTGTGGAACTGTTATGTCTTCTCCAATGGTAACACTTAAAGCATTAGACTCTTCATTAGATAGTGTTCCCAAATCTCCTTCTCTAGTATTATTAGATGCATTTCTGGCATAATTCCACATGCCATCTTGTATAAAAGAAGGATCAGTATCTCTTGTTAATCCTTTAACAAAAGATCTAGTCTTATCAAGACTTGTATTTGGTTGTTTTTTTGCCATTATTATAATCTTGCACTTCTGTTTAAACTATAACCATTTAAAGGACCATATGATTTAAACATATCATAATACCTACTATACATTGCTTTTCTATTAGCAGACCATATTTGTCTAAGTTCTGCAAAGTTTGGTGTGTTAACTACACTCTTAGCATTATTTCTAGCTCCTCTTAGTCTCTGCTCAATAAGCTGCATTCTTTGAGCAACGTCTTCACCATTAATATACAAATTTTCAAGTATTCTAGATTTAAATGCATATTCATAATATTCATTTATAAGATCATGATCAGGTACTAATAAATTACCTTCATTATCTTCCATTTGACCTTGATAATTTAAATAGACTTTTCCTGTTTGAAAAGTTGTAAAAAGAAAACCATGTTTAATCCAACCTTCTTGTTTAGTATTATAATATAAATTTGGGCAATCGCATTCAATATTTTGACTAGCTCTCATCTTTAAAGGATAAAGCTCATTGTATATAAAAGTTTCTCCTGTGTTTATAGTTTGAATGAGCTCATAAGATTCACCTTTAGAGTTCATAAAAACTCTAGGTTTAGTTAATGCATCTCCATAAGGTTGATTAGAGTCATGTGTTAAACATGTACCTAAGTTACCCTTATCGTCACAACAAGGTGTAGGGTTAGATGTGTCACATGGATCAGGAACCTGTGCTGGAAAGTCACTATATGTTTCAGGAATTCTACTATCAGTAATTTTTACTTCACGCATTGTAGTGCCTCCAGCTAAACCATCATATCCTTGATTTTTTGCAAAAGTTCTATCTCCACATATATAAGCAAAGTTAAATGTATAAAAATCATCAGGCAATTTTACTTTACCATGCGTTACATCTAAGATGATTTCTTTTTGTTGATTAATCCTAAGACCTAAATCATAATTAAGTTTCTTAGCAAGCTTAATAAGCTGCTGAGGCTCTATCATATTCTCTAAAGCTAATGAGCTTAAATCTACAGTTACATCTTCTAAAAGTTGATCAAAGGTTCTGTATTTTAATGTATAGTTATAATCCATTATCTAAGTGTATTTTGACCATCATCAGGCCCATCTGTTGGAACCTGCAATATCATACCAAGTTCTTTAATTACATATTGTTCTATTTCAGAAAATAAATAGTCAGGAATATTTAATGATTGATCTTGACGTATAAGACAATCATCAGAATTACAAGTTTCAACATCATTTTCAAAAATTGCTTCAATCTTAACTGCATCCCAAATTAAATTTGGAAAGTATAAGTATCCATCTAAAAACCAAAAATATTGTCGAGTGTTATATTTAAATGTAGTAGTTTTAGTCATAGAAACAAAAGTACCAGGATCAGTTCTAAATAATTCTACAGAACCATCAACTGAAGATACAGTCCTAAATATAGGTCCTTGAATACCTGTTAAAACTTCTGGTAACTTTTCTTTTGTTCTTTTAAAATAACATCCTGAGTATACTCCATGACAGGCAGCATCTACTTTATCTACATCAATAAGTTCAACATAAGGCATTGTCCTAAAGATATTGCTAATCTTCATTAACCTAAGTTGATTATCCTCTCTCTTCATAAGAGATTGGCCGTATTTAATAATTGAATAATAAATTGTTCTGTCTGTTAAAAAAGGATCTTCTTTAACAGCTTTAAGTGTATTTCTTACTCTTGATATGGCTTCGCCAACTGTTGTGCTCATAGGTCAAATTCATTATAGTCTTTTAAAGCATGCTCTTGCTTTTTTAATCTTATCTCGTTAGCTACTTTTTTACTATAAGCTAATTTTAATTTTTGTTGTGGATCAACTACTATATAGTTATTCCAATTTTCTGGATATGTTTTAGCAACTGATCTTTTAAATTCTCTACAACCAGTAAATCCCCAAAACTCTCTGTTTTTAAACTTATGTTTTAAAGCACCATTTGTAAAAAAAATCTTAGCTAGTTTGCCATCACTTTCCCAATTTTTATTAGAAACTTTAACTCCATACTTTTTAGATTTAGCAAAATCAATATTTTTCTTTTTACTAGCCTGACAAGTTCCTATGAATAACCACCCTAATGATTCAGGAAGTTCTACTCCATTTCTTTTATCAATTACAGTCTCATAAACTCTTTTGTTAAAAGATTTTATTATTGATCTTAATTCTTTATCCTTTAAGTTTTTATACTTAGGATATTTTTTTCTAAATCTGTCAAAGAACTCTTTATTTAGAACTTCATAAGTGTCTGCTCTAAATCTTGGAGCTTGTAAGTTTGGTTTGTTAAATGTTTCCATACTACTTAAATAATATACTAAAAATTAATGAGATTAGCAAGTTAAACAAATATACTGAAAAAAGAAAACCCCCACTAGTGTGAGGGTTCTCCCGTTGTTAGCCACAGAAACCAACAAACTGCGACAATATTTATTATCCTATCATTAATAGATCAGTAACATCTGTTGAACTACTTACAATTGAAAATGTTGTTGTATCTACCATAGATATGGTTACAGCATCTGTTACATCTACAAGACCGTTAAAACATCTTACACTAATGTAAGTTTCATTTAAAGTATGAGCAATAATATCTAATGGATCACCTGATACATAACCAACACCTGTTATCAATTCTCTTTGTACATTTGCAGTTACAGTTACTGCACCAGCTCCAGTATCTATTGAAATTCCAGAACCTGCTACAATTTCTGTTACACCAGAATTAGCAATAGTAATGTCATCTCCTGTACTTGTTAATGTCACACCAGTACCTGCATTAAGACCTTTTACTGCTAAATCAGCTCCTGTGCCATCATTAACTAAAGTTTCAGTACCTCCAGAACTTGCTAATGTAACTGTTGAAGCGCCATCAGCATTAACTAAAGGACTTGCAATAGTACCAGATCCTGAAAGTCCAGCACCAATTGTTAATCCTGTAAATGCAACTCTCATTGCTAAAGCTGTAGTATCAACATCAACATCAATACTTTCTCCTGAAAGAACTGTAAACGTATCTCCTGAGTTTGTCGCAATTGCAGAACCTACAGAAGCCCATGTATATGTTCCTGGATCAGTATCAGTAATATCAAATTGACCAAAGCTATTTGCATTAACTACAGTACCTGGTACAGCTGATGCACCTGTTACATGACCATATGTATCAAAAGTAAAGTTGACTGATTGAATAAATGAGTTACCTGAATTATTACTAGATAAGTCAGTTACAGCAGATGTATCTTCATGAGATACGGTTACTGTTCCTGCTACAGCATCAGCTGCTACATCAATCCCAGGTCCAGCTAATACTTTTGCTAGTATTTGATTTGTAATAATAGGAGCAACCCATATTTCAAATGCAGCCATGTCTGCAGATACTGTATAAGTTGTTACAGAAGTAACAGGATCTGTTGTAGGTACTACATCAATAAATGCACTTCCAGCTACTACACTTGCAGGTGGAGCTACAGTACTGCATATATAATTTACTAATTTAGTAATTACTGTATCTAAATAATCATTTCTTGAGATTACTGTGTCAGTATTACATACAAGATCGACTCCTGTATAAACAATACACTGAGTATTAAAAACCTCAGAGCATGCTGGTGGACAAGTCTGAGAAACTACATAAGTTCCAGAACAGCCACAGCTAGGGGTATTACAATTTGAACAAGCCATTTTTATTTTATTTTAATTTATATATATAATTTTTTATTTTTTTAATAGCAACTACTAGTTGCTGTAGTTGATGAACAATCTACAAAAGCAGTTAATCCATCTAATGATGCAAAAAAGCCTCCTACTTGCTCTTCATCTCCTGCATCACAAGTTATAGGCCATGTTAAATCAGTGCCTGCTGAATTAGGAAATCCTGATTCAGCTATAATATTACTTGCTCCTGCAGCAGGTAAATTTTGTATATCAGTGTCAGTATTTATAAAGTTAGGTATATACTCTCCTGCTCTAACATTAGAATTTATATATCGTAATGTAGATGAACCTACTAATGTAGCAGTTCCTCCAGAAATTTCTTGATTTTTCAATGTAGAAAAAAAGAGTATTCCTGATGATTTAATTCCAAATCTACCTACAGAATTTAATATAGTGCCATCAGATCCAACATTAATACCTCTACTAAATAAAGTAGGATATTGAAATAAATAATTTCCATCTAGATTTTCTACAGCACTTAATACACTGGTAGGTATAACGCTTATATTTTCATTCCAAAAAACTGATCCACTAGCATCTAATCTTACAGACCCTGTACCACTAGTTGCAGGACCTACACCAGTAAGACTATTATAATCATTACTAGCTGTAAGAGGTACTATTGTATCATCTACCCCATAGTTTCTAGCTAATGGTATCCATGCAATTCCTCTAAAATAAATTTGATTTCCTACTCTTCTACATTGTGGTATAATGCTAAGAACTGATCCACTGTACCAATTAAATCCTTCTAAATTAACCCAACCTGTATCTTGAATTTTAGCAGTTAACTCATTACCTGCTGTTAAATTTAAATTTACAGTATTTGTATCTGCTACTGTAATTGTAAAAGCATTTGTAGATAAATATGTAAATATATCACAAAGTGAAATCCATAGATTATTTACAGCATTTGCTACAGAACTATAACTAGCATCATCAACCCATGTGCCTGCATATCCTATAGACATTTGAGTACCCTTTGTTAAACTAACACTAGTATCTGTTATACATGCTCTACCTACAGCTGCAGTTAGTTCAGTTGCACTACCTGTAGCAGCAACATAGCCACACCAAACATTATTTATATATTCTTCTAAAAGAGTATCAATTTGATTAGAAGTTCCACTTAATAAACTTCCTATTTGACATCCAATAGTAAAACTTGGTAAAGTTAAAGTAGGTGTTGGAGCATTTTCTAATATTGTAACTCTTGTTATAATATCAACTAATTGATCATTTATTAAACTTACTTCTGTAATTAAATTACAGATTCTTTCTCCGATAAGTTGAACGTAATCTACTAGTTGCATTGTTCTTTGAGTACCTACAACAAAACATTCTGCTACTGATACTACACAATCTGGACAACCTGAAGCTTCTTTAGATGCTGGTGTAATACCTTCATTTTCACAAATCTGATTAATCAAAAATTGAATAAGAGCTTGAAAGTCATCAGGACCGCAAGCTTGTAAGTTAAAACATGATAAATCGTAATTAGAAACTTTTAATGTATCTAATACTGTACAAAGCTCTGTTGCTAACTTATTTATTACATCTGAAACAGTATCTCCAGTACACAAATTTATACAAGAAATATCAGGTCCCTGCCAAACTACGCAGTTTGAAGAGATAGGGCTACAAGGCTTATTATCTAAATTTAACGGTTTCATACTTTCTGTTATTTATAATATACAAATTATTATTAAGAATTGCAAGAACAATTAGACCCAGTCTTACCACAACAATCTGTTGTTGGTAAACATTTAAATTTAGGATCATATAATGCTTGTAATTCTATTAGTTCTTTACTTATCATCCATTTTTCATCTAGTTCAGGACAACAGTTAGATATACCATATCTTAATGCTAATGCTTCTTTATAAGCTATTTCTGCAAAGTTACATGTAATCTTATCATATTTTTCAGAAGAACATATAGGAGTATTATATCCTGGTTTTATTTTTCTATCATTAGGAAAATACTGTACACAAAATCCTACTTTATCTCCTAACTCATTTTCAAATACATTGCAATCTCCGTAAAAATTAAATATACCTTCAGGATTAACTGTATTATCCCATCTTTGAACACAATATCTCAAAGAAGAATGTCCAGACTTTACTGTAGCAGTAACTTCAGAATCACCATTAGCATTTATAAAAGTATATGTTTGATCTTCCGTAGTATTATTAAATACAGTTGAGCATTTTGGAGTAGTAGATCCGCAAGTAGAACAATCTGTAAAATCTAAAGTTAATGTAACTTCTTGAAAATTTGCAGGTTCGGTTAAGGGAGCATAAAGACTAACTGTATAACATCCTGTACATCCATCTATTTGAATTACACTACCTACATATCCAGATAAATTAGTTGAAGTAATAATTACAGGAACACTGCTTGCAGGGTCACAATCATCTAATTGATAATATGTTGTTAAACATGTTGTGCAATTTGTAAATAGTAAAGGTGTAGCTATTGTAGTTTGACTAGGAGGTTGATAATCAATTTGCTCTACACTCCAACATGTACAATCATCTTTAAGAACATTTCCTACATATGCAGACAAATCTTGAACACTATAAATTACTTCATTTGCATTTTCACAATTAGTAAGTTTATAAGCTATTGTACCTATACATTCATCACAACTAACATAACTCCTTATAATGGTTAAGTCTAAAGGACAATCACAAGGTGATGTTTCAGTAACAGTCCAACAACCTTCATAGCCTGCTAATACAACTACTGAATTTGAATTAACATATTGTGATAAACTTTGTAATGTTGATGTAATAGTAGAATCTTGTGTAGGATAAGCTGTAGGATCACAATTAGTTAATAAAAAACATTTATCTGGACATTCCTCATCTACACAAAGACCATGCTGAATAATAACAGCTGGAGGCTGTAAAAGAACTTGTTTTGCTAAAGGAGGAGTTTGTGAACAAAACTTATCTGGAGCAAATGTAAGTTGAGGATTTCCATCACAATCAATATATGAAACTACTCCTGGAGCACTAATTACCTCATAACAGTTACAATCACATGGATCAGCACTACTGTTAGTTATTGTTAGGTTATTTACAGGATTTGAACAAACTCCTTCATTTATTTGAACTAACCAAGAATTTGTAAATCCTTCTAATGTAACATGATTCCCAACAACACTTGCAAAATCTTCTGCAGTACTTTGAATTGTTGTTCCATCACAGTTAGTAAGTAAATAACAAATAGGTGTACAATCAGGGCAACCTGCAATAGCTTCAGGAGCGTCACAATCACCTTTAAATACAAATGATAATTCAGCAATAGCATCAGGAGGATAAAATAAAAGATCATACTCTGCTAAAGTAGCAGGAGCACCTGATAAGCCATCTCCAACTACCCCTATTGACCACTTATAACATTGACCAGCATTTAATGGATAACCTGGTACAGTAAGAAGTCCAGGATTGTAAATCTCTACACCATCATATTGATTAATAAAAAATGAAGGCATAGAACCTCCTTGAGGTCCTCCAATATATGGTTCACCTCTAAAAAATATAGCATCTCCTCCACAACAAGGATCTGCTTTTATATAATATTGACCTGTTTCGCAATCTGTACAAGTTACTCCAGTATTACACTCTTGCGCATGTGCACCACTAATATCAAGAACTTGATTTATAAAAGATTGAGGTACAATATCAAAAGTAGCTCCTGTCACACCAAGGTAAGTAAACTTATAACAAAACCCTGGATAAACGAGATATGCAGGTGCAGCATTACCATTATTACTATTGAGATCAAAACCGTTAACAGGATCTGCTAAAGGGAACTCATATAGACCATCATTTAATACAGCGCCAGGTACTATTATAAGTATAGACCTGTCTGTATTACAGCAATCTTCTACTAAGTAATGATTTAGAGCCATTTGAACATTTTATTTTGTAAATTTATTTAAGTTTCCTTGTTTTAACTTTGCTTCATAAGCTGCTACACATGTTGAACAAACTTGTCTTTTATCTGATGCAGTTCTTCTTTGACATCCGCATGAAAGAACTTTACCACAGTTTGAACACTTTGATCCTGCTGCCATAATTTGTTGGTTTAATTTAGTTTAACAATGTCTACAATCTAATTTATTTAAAAGCTTTAAAGCATAGTTGTAAAGTGTCATTCCCTGTTGTTGTTCATGACATGTTTCTACTTTAGCTTTAGCTGCATCTAAATACATTCTAATCAATCTAAGATGTCTTAATTTATCTTTAACAGATGCAGGTGGATCACAATCTGCTACATCTATATCACACAAGATTTTTTGATAAAGATCCATTGCTTGAGTCATCCTTAAATGATTATATTCTACATAAACCATATGATTTAGGTCTACTACATATTTTATTACATATATTCCATCAGGTAAGTTTACATATGATTGGTCACAATTTTCTGTTTGTATTCCTAAATCACATCCTGTTAAATTGCAAGATGATTCAGGTTGAAAATGTACTTCTGTAGCATAAGTATATCCTGGAACTGTAATTTGAAGTTTGGGTTCAAAAATAGCAACTTGTGGAGAATATACACTTGTATCAAAAATTTTAAAGACACAAGGATTTCCTACACTAGGTATTTCTAAACTTAATACATGATTTGCCATATTGATAAATAAAAAAAGGGAGAGGAGAAAATAAATCTCACTCTCCCTTTAATGAGTAATTAATTATATTATACTACTACAATACTAGCAGCAGCACATGGAACACCTAATTCAACAGCTTGTTCAACACAATCATTACCAACAGCAGCAGTTACAGCATCAATATCATCATTAAGATTTTTCAATGCTCCAGCAGCTAATGTACCTGCAGGACCAGCAATCTCAAGTAAATATTGATCATTGTCAAATGTACCTGAAGGATTGTTATATCGTGGAATGCTATGCAAAATAAACAATCTGTCATAAGATGCAGTTCTATCAACTTGTCCAGGACCAGCACCTAACATATCATTACCTTGAGTAATCTCACGGATTCTTAGGTCAGTTGCAAAGTTAACTTGTCTGTAAGATTCTGATAAAATAAAATCTCTAGCAACAGTTTCACCTAATCCTTCTGCTTTTCTACCTTTACATTCATCTACAATACATACTCCAGTAAACTCACATGGATCACCATTCAAGTCAACTTCAGAAGCATATAGTCTTAGAGGCTCAGTTCCGTAGAAATCTGAAGGTTGGAAAGTACAATCTCCAAACTTAGTATCTTCATAAGCACCAACCAATGTCAATCCAGCACACTGATCCGTGTAAGCAGCAGGAGTATAAGCATCTGTAGTTGTTGCAATAACTGTAGCTGGAGCAGCTAAACCTAATTTAGTATTAGTAGCAGTAACACCGTTAGCAAGTACTGTAGCAGAAGTTCCTTTAGGATATACTAAAGTTGCACCGTCACCAATAACACCAGCAGCACCAGCAGCAGATACAGTAACTACAGGAATAATAAATGGAGCAGAATTATCTCTACCATTAGGTCCAGCACCTGTTAAAATAACACTGTCTGAAATTTGCTCTGCCCAAGAAAGAAATACAATAGCTGGGTTAACAGCTACAGGAGCAATTGCGTCATCTGCACAACATCCTGTGTAAGCAGTAATTTCTTGGTATGCTTGATGATTCAACATTCTTAATGCTGCAGACCCTTTAACGTCTACTCTCAAATGATAATTTTCACCACATAAGAACGTTGGGCAGCAATCAGCTGTACCAGTAGTATATGGTGTAGTACCAATGTGCAAGATAGATTGTTGTGCATCATGAGCAGCAACACCCCATACTTTAGAAATAAATTTAGGATTAATTCCTTTTGATTTAATTGATTCTTTGTACCCTCCGTGGAAAGGTCCAATTTTATCATTTACATAAGGAGCACCTGATGCAATAATAAATTGACATTTTGATGGAGTAGCCACATCTAGTGGAGCCCAAGTCTTTGCATCATACAAAGATAATTGTCCTGAAGTTAGTGCACCACTGACAGCAGTAGGTGTAGCTGGATCAGGATCAACATAAGAAGACATTACAAATGTCTTTCTAAAAGCGTTGTTAAAATAAGCCATTTTTCTTTTTTTTAAATTTTATAAATAAATAATATACTATAATATACTAAAAGTTTTTTAATTAATCAAATTAAGGTTAATTATTTCTTTCAGCAGTTTGACTACCTCTTGGATATTGTACTGGTGATTCTATATCTCCAGCTATTATACTTACTGCTTCATCAATAATTACTTCAATAATATCATCTTTAAATTCAGATTGAACTTCTATAAGTGATTCAACATTGGTATATGGATCTACACAACCTTGTATTTGAATTTTTCGTGGTTGTCTGTAGTAAGTTAAATCAGCTTGTGATATTTCAAATTCATTATTAGTATAAATATGAACTTGATTATTAATTAATGTAGCAAATGTTTCTGCCCACTCAAATGAAGGTCTCTTAGATTTATCTCTTAGCAATTGATTTAGATTACCTTCTTCTGCAAGATATACTGTCATTCTTCTATCATCACAGCAATCTTTACAAGCAAATACATCCACCCTTTTAAATTGAAAATAATTTTCAGGAATAGTACCTAAGAAATAATCTTTTTTATCTATTAATGAAAGTTGATTATCAGAAAGTAAAACTTGAAGATCATCTTTTCTTCTAGTGGATTGTTCATCACCTTCTTTAACAATGTTAAGTCCATGCAACTGTCTTCTACACCATTCTACTTGTGCTTTATTAAAAGCCTCAACAACTTGCCAACATTCTATATTATCATAGTCTTGGCTATCAAGCTTGTTGATCCTTTGTTTTAATTTTATGACTATTGTACTGTTTAACATTATTATTTAATAATAGGGGTTTTCATAATAGTTTTAAACTGACTCCAGTACTTACCAAATTGCTTACCAGCCTTATCAAGATCTACATTTGATATAGTACCTGGCATAGGGCTTTTTTTCTTTTTCTTTTTCTTTTTATCATCGCCATATGCAATTCTACCACCTTCAAGATATGAACCTACAGCTATACCTTTTTTAGCATCTCGCAATTTACCAAGAGCTTCTGCAGGACTTGCAGATCCTCCAGCATAATATTTTTTTTTTGCTTTCTTACTTTTCATTTCTTCTTCTTTTTTAATTTACCTAATGTAATTGCAAATCTAGCACGTTGGGCAGTCTTACCTTTACCCTTAGCTTTTTCTCTAAGCCAAGACTTTTTAATTCTCTTATTCTTTGTATCATAACCACCTTGTCTTTTGGCAGTTGCTGTAAGAGAACCTGGCTTTTTAATTGCCTTCTTGATATTTAACTTCTTTTGTGCCATCTTTAATAATCCCAGTAGATAAAGATTTGATCATTTGTTTCTTCTGGATCTTTAAAAGTTTTACTCATATAGTAATATACAAAAAAATCATTAGCATTTCCACCTTCTTCTTGCTTTTCTCAAACGGCTATTTGGATCTTTAGCTGCTTTAGGAAACTTTTTCATTTGACCTGCAGATCTTGCACAATAACTTTTTTTTCTAGCTCCACCACCTGGTTGAGGTGCTTTAAGATTAGAACCAGTTTTACGGTTAATGCTCTTACGACCCTTAGCAGTAAGACCACCTTTCTTAGACTTACAACCATTCTTGATTGTACAGCCTTTCATAGCTCCTTTCTTCTTACTCTTCTTAACAGGCATTATTTTTTCTTTTTAGCTTTAGGTTTAGTGTGTGTATAACCTTTCTTTTTCATACGGGTGTGATCAGCCATAACTTTTGCTTTATAACCTTTTCCTGTTTTAGGATCATACATCATATGAGGTTTAAACTTTTTTGTAGCTCCACCTTTTTTATATAAAGTTTTTGGCATCTTTCCCATTATTACTTCTTTTTAGTTTTTCTTTTTCTTATAGCACTGGTTCTTTTACCCATACCAACTTTTTTCTTTTCTGCAACAGCTTTAGCCTTTTGCGACTTAGACATAGAACCCCAAGTTCTAGGAGTCTTGCTAGAAACTTTTTTACTAGGTCTACACTTCTTAGTTTTTTTATTCTTAGAAGATCCGCAAACATTACCCTTTTCATCAGTCCACTTTTCTTTGAACCAACGTTTAAGATCTGCACCTTTTTTTGTCTTTCTAACTGCCACTACTTTTTCTTTTTACTCTTACCAGCTTTCTTTTTTCTACACTTAGCAATCATACCACTAGCATAAGCTGATGGAAAAACTTTATGAGCTCTCTTAGCTGCATAATAGCAAGAGTCTTTTTTGGTTTTACTTTTTGCTTTAGCTTTCATTTTGGCCATGTTACTTTCTTTTAAGCGTTTTCTTTCTAGGTAAAGTTTTTTTAGGTGCAGGAGCTGACTTGCCTGCTATAGTCTGTAGTTTTTTAACTTCAACCATAGCAGCTTTTTTAACATCAGCCATTAACTTAGCATCTTTCTGAATTTCTTGAGCTCTTTGTAAAGTACTCATTGCTGAAGCTACTTCAAACTCTCTCATGTCTTTCTTACTCATCATAATGAACCTCCATTTCTAAGTTGTCTTCCTTGTATAGTTCTTGGATTATTAGAATACTTAGGCATCTTTTTGCCACATCCACATCCTCCACCATACTTCATCATATTTGTAGCTCTCATGATCTCATCTGGACCTTGCATCGCCATTTCAGCTTTGGCTTTTTTCATTCCGCCAGTAGTATAATAAGATTTTGTCATAGCTTTTATTTTTTTCCTTTTCTATAATAAGATGCTTTTCTTACCTTACCGCAAGAACCACCATATTTGTAACTTCCTGTTTCTAAGGCTGAACCACCTTTCATCATAAAGCCCATTTTATTTCTTACAGATTTATCTAATTTAGGCAATCCTTTGTTGCCCGCGGGAATAGGTTTTAACATATTTTTATTTTTTATTTTCTCTTTGAACCACCTTTCTTATACATTACAGAACCACCTTTCTTAGCATTAGGTCTTCCCATACCTGGACCAAAAACTGGAGGTTTTTTTGGACTAGTTCTTTTTGGATTAGGTTTTTTTGGACCAGGTCTTTTTGGAGTAGGTTTAGGAGAAGGCTTACTTCTTCTAGGTGGAGCTGGAGTTATTGTTACTTTACTTTTTTTATTTTGCTTTTGCTTTGGTGAAGCACTAGAAGATGAAGATGTAGATGTAGTTTTACTCTTACTAGCATTATTACTATTACTTGTAATTGTAGTCTTCTTAGTAGAACTATTATTACCAATAACTCTTCTATCACCTCTTACATTAATATTCTTCTCTTTACTTCTAGCTGCACCAATAACGCTAGTTGCTCTTTTAGTACGGTTATCTTTTTTCTTAGTTAACCTTGCATCTGCAGCTGCAGAAGCCCCAGCTTTTGAAACTTTTCTACTGTTTTTATTAGCTGCTTTCTGATTCTTATTAGCTTCTTTAGCTTTAATAAGGGCTGCTTTAGCTTTTGCAGCTTTAGCTCTTTTTTCAATTCTTTTTACGCGATCTGGCATTACTTTAATTTACTTGTTTATACTTATTTTAACTTTTCCAATAATTTTCACATTCTTTAGTTAAATCATCTAAGATATCTTCATTAAGAGGATTCTTTAAGAACTCAACTACATCAGAAACATTTCTTCCTAACATAGCATTCTTTTTATTGTGATAAATATGTCCATCACTCTTAGTAATAATATACTTAAAAAAACTGGAATCTTTAACAATACTTCTAATTTTTAATGTTTCCATGTCAGATTCTACTGTATCTAAAAATTGAGTTACTGCTCTTTCCATATTGCTTTCAGCTCCTTCTCCATGAATGTGTGTATCCATATTTTCATATAAAACATCTAATGGAGTAGACTTTTTGTACTGTGTACTACTTGCATCTACAACTTTTGCTACATAAAATAATTTAGTACTATTTTTATCAAACAATTTTTGTAGTTCAGATAGCGCTTTATTTCTAAGTTTTTTATATTCAGTTCTACTAGATACAGTTTCTGCGTCTTTATCTAAATAAAACTTAGGTGGTTTTGGTTTTGATTTTGCATCTTCATAACTTTTTGCAATTAAAGAAAACCCTCCTGCCTCAATAGCATGTAATTTAATTCTATCATAAGGATCATTCATATTAAGAAACTTAGTTTCATTTCCTATACTTAAATCTATCTTATTCCAAAATTCATTGTTATCTGGTTTTAATAACTTTACTTTATTCCAAAAGTCTTTATCTTCTGGGTCAAGTATATTAGAAGCTAATTCTGCTTCTAAATCTGCAACAGATTGTCTTATCTGTTTTACTCTTGCTTCTCTTTTTTCTTTTGAAAGTTTTTTAACTTCTGGAGCAAACTCATTAAGACCTGTTAGATATCTATTAATTCCATTGATCTCTAGACATGCTAACTGCTCTTGATGTTTTATTCCATCAAATAAACTTAATCCATAATTTTCTAATCCCATATTTTCTGATCGTGCATCAAAATATGGTTTAATAGAGATTTTTGATTCTCTATTTGCTGATGGTGTTTCCACCATTGTAAATTGTTCTTTTGCCATTGGTTTTGTTTTTGTTGATTATTATTTTGTTGGTTATTAAAAAAAAAGGGAGAGGAAAAGCCCTCCCCCTTTTAAGAATTTATTGTTTAGATTAGAATGATCCTCCAGTAACTGGGTTTCTCATTACAATCTTCAATACCTTAGTTGGATCTTTCACCCAAATTGCAGGCATTGTTTGTGACATCATGACGCGGTAACCATTGAATTGTCCAGAAGACTGGAATCCTTGGCTACGTCCCATGTAGTCCATTGTACCATTTTGATACCACCACTTAAGTTGATTATCCCAAGACAATTTCAATAAGTAGATATTGTCATTAGTATTATCAGTGATGTCAAAGATAATGAATGAATAAGAAGATAATGGGAATCCATCAATGATTGGGTTCTCAATATCATTAGTATTTACATTATCAAATGCTGGGTTAAGTACAAACTTAACATTAGCAAGGAAAGGAATTACATAAGAAGTGTAAGCAAATCCAAAGTTCAAGTCCATACCTTGACCAGTGATAGCACCGATATCAGCAGCTTGAATTACAAGACCTGAAGCAACTGCTTCTCTCTTGATAGCTTCATTTACCATTCTCATTCCACCCATACCAGTTTGAACAATCAATTGTCTACTTGGATCTGGACCTTGGAATTCAACTTTACCGTTAAAGAAGTTATAAATCTCAGAACGGAATAGGTCAAGGTTAAAGTTGTTCTTGTTATATACTCTTTTGAAAGAGTTATCAAGTTGTTGCCAAAGACCTACAGATAATCTCAAATCATCTGGTCCATCTTGTCTAACTCTACCACCTTGTCCCCACATTAGGTAGGACTCAATGTCATTTGCTACTTTTGTTAAGTGAGCAGCTTCCATTTGAGTAAGGAAAGATCTAGAAAGATCACCATTATCAAAGGCTCTTTTTACACCCTCTTTACCCATTTTAGATACCATATCATCTAGTGATGCTACAGAAGGATCCATGTTATCTCCTGAAGATCTCCAGATCTCAGTTACTGGTACAGTACCATCAGCATTCATTCCACCTTTGATCATAAGATCAGCTCTAGAAGAAACTGAATAGTGAACGTGTGCTTCTGCCCCACCTACATAGTTGTAGAATTCACGGAAACCTGTTCCTGTAGTGATGTCAGAGAATCTTTCTCCATACTCACCTCTTGCAGAACCTTTTCTAAAGTACTTAGTTCCATTTTCTAAAAAGCGAGAATCAAAAGTTGCAGAGTTGTTATTGTTAACCATCTGCACAGTGTAGATAAATCCATCACCTGTAGGAAGAATGTCTTCATCAGTGATGTAAAGTTCAGCTCCATTGTATTTGTCATATGTGATAATATCACCATGTCCAAATTCTCTGCAGCTCATCTTAATGCGGAAAGTAGTACCATCTGCACCTCTTGTGTCTGCTAATGAAGGATCAATGTCTTCAACAACATAAGGAAGGTCTCTAGATACTGGTGTTTGCCACTTATACTCTCCACGAGCATTATCTACTTCAATTACGTTCTTTCCACCAAAGCTAGACATTTGATAAAGAGGCATTTCAACTTTCTGAGACATTGCCCATAAGTCCACTGGACCTAAGTCCATTGGTTCTGCATCTTTCAACATGTTAACCAAGTGGTAAGAATCTACGTGTGAACTTGCGTTGTACGCTGTATCCCGTAGAAAGATACCATTGTTTAAAACTGGAGTTGCCATTTGTTTTTATTTGTTTTTATTTGTTTACTAATTAAAAACGTTTGAACATATTGTTCTTACGTTGTATTGTTGGTTTTCTTGTTGATTGTTGTCTTCTTCTATTATTATTATTAGAATCTTGAATAGATGAAGAGCTATTTTTTTGTGACTGAGCAGTCTTTAATTGTCTAACTGTTTTTTCTACAGCATTTTTAGATCCTTGATCTTTTATTTTAGTTTTATAACCATCTGGATCAGATAGTAGCCATAAAGCTTCTGCAATTAAATCATGTCTTGGTTCTACAAACTGATATTTTTCAAGTAAATGCCCTAATAAATTAGTAGGTTTACCTGATATAGATGGATAATTAGGTTGAACTAAACCAGAATATAAATGATTTTGAATTTTTTTATCTAGTTTTATTTCACCTAATGTACCTTCTGATAATGTATTATATACATTGTCCATATATTGAGAGGCAGCTTCTTCTTGTTGAGATTTTTTATGTTCTTGCTCTGCTAGTTTTTGGGCTACTATTTTTTCTTGCATTTTATCCAACTTTGGTTTAAATTGGTTAGCTTTTTTACTTAGTCTATCAGTATCTGCCCAAGTTTCAATTTCTTCTTCTATTTCTTCACTAGTTCCAAAATTAGTTGCTGTTAAATATTGTCTTGCAATTTCAGCTTGATGATTTTCATCTTCTGGATTTAATTCCATAACTTCTTCAACATGTGAAAGAGTTCTAAATAATCCTTTTAAATCTTGACCACCATCAGCAACATATTTTGCAGCTACTTGAAGTTCAGAAGGAAGTGATTCAAAAAACTCTTTAGGAGTATTTTTTCTTATCGTAGCTTCTTTTTCTTGAAAATTAGCTTCAAACAATTCTCTAAAGTCTTTAGTAGTGTATTCTGATAAATCTTTATCATCATCAAATGCAAAAAGAGTTCCTTCATCAATCATTTTAGAAGCCAACTCTTGCAAACCATTCTTATCAGTTTTACGTCTGCCTGGTTTACTTTCTACACTTTCTTCTTCTGTAATTGCATCATCTAATTCAGCTAATGCTTCATCTACTAAATCCTTAGTATCTACAGGAGTTTCAACTTCTTCTTGTTTTTCAGTTGTAGTCTCAGTCTTGTCAATGAACGTTGTGTCAAGTTCTTCTGTTTTAGAAAAGAGATTTGACTTTTTATTTTCTATTTCTGGTTCAACTTCTTCTGAAGGTAACATTACACTTTCAGCACCTGGTTGACCAAAAATTTCATCTAAATTTACTTCTACTTCCTCTACCGTTGTAGAGTCTTGCACTTGAGTTTCCTCATTTAATTTTTCTGCCATTTGTCAGTTTTTGTTGGTTATTACTTTAATATACTAAAATAAATCTTAAAGATTTAGAATTCTTTACAATTCTTTATTAAAAATTTTGCATTATATAGCTAAATTATTTTTTCTTATTATCTTTAGAAGATTTAAAATCATATTTATTCTTATTTTCTTTAGCAATTTGCAGTTGAGTATTAGCAATATCTCTTTGAGCTTGAATTCTTTGTTCTTCAACATTTATTTTTTGAGAATGCTTTACCATATCATTTGCTTGCCTTTGTCTTTCAACTTGAGTTTGTTGTTGATATTGTTCAGTTTTACGTATATTATTCATTGCATCTTGATAATCGGATTGCTGATTTTTATTTAAATCAACTGTTGATCCATATCCTGCAGCTCTAATTTCAGCAATAAGAATATCTTTTTGTCTATCTTTTTCTTTTTCCATAGCTTGAGAATCAATTTTCATTTTCTCTTGCTGTTGCTGTGCTTGAAGTTGTTGTTCTTGCATTTGCTGCTCTTGTTGCATTTGCATTTGTTGTTGCTGCTGTTGTTTTTGTTCAGAATCTTTCATGGCAGCATTAAGTTCAGCAATAGAATCTGATTGAACAACTTTTCCTAAATCATATATAGAAGCACCAGTAGTATTGTTTTGAAGAGCCATTTGTTTTAACTGTTCTAATATTGATCTATGATTAGCTGTTGTAGATGTAAAAATATTAAGATCTCTCATTAACATATCTATACCATTAATTTCAAAATTAACTTTTTCATCTGCACTTGTAATATATGTTAACCTATTAGAAGGATTTGTGCTATGATAATATTGTGAAAGATCAGTACGCATTTGATGAACTCTTGGCATTAAATAATCACAATGTTGAATAAAATATGTTTCTGTTTGAGCATATGATGCATTAGCAGCTTGTTCTACACCTGTAGCTGTCATTTGAGATAATTGTTGACCCATTCTTTGTGGATTAACACCAATTGTCTCATAAGCTTGTTGTTTAAAATAATTTGCTAATTGAATTCTAGACATCAATCTATTAGTTTGATCTAAATCTAATTTTTGAAAATGTTGAAAGTTTAATGCATTTTCTGTATTTGTAATAGAAGTATCTAAAGGTAACATTCCAAAATCTTTCATTGCAACATAAGCTTTAGATAAATTACCTTTACCCCAATCTTCTCCTAAAGAATGTTGTGGTAATGTATTCTGATCTAACATAATTACAGTACCTAACTCATCAACTAGAATATCTGCAATTTGGTTATTTACCATATTATAACCAATTTGAAAAGGTTTCATTAAATCTACAAGTGCTGTAGATTTAGTATTTCTATCTGAAAATACAGCACCTTCTACAGGAAGTTTACATCCATATAAGTTATTGTCACCTTTAAATTGAAATTTTAATTTACCAGGATTTTTCTTATCAATACCTATATACATAGGTGTAAATCCTGAAGGATTATTCATACCCCAATAGCTTGGGACATTAGGTCCTATTTTAATGCCACCCCAAACTTCATTAATCCAAATCCATTCTATGTGTTCACCAAATACTAAATTATCTTTAGTTTTGTTTTTAAACAACCTATTATCATATATTGGTTTATCTGTAATTTTATAATCTTCTGTAATAACTTCATTTAAGACTTCACCTTCATCTGTAATTTTAGTTAAGTGACCAAGTTTTCTTTGAGACTTCCAATAACATGTTGTTACTCTTAATAAATAAGCACTTCCATCATCTTGATAATCTTCTCCTTGTGAAAGTATTCTATTTACAATATCATCTCCATCTGAAACTGTACTATCACCCATAAAGCTAGTATATTGTCTCATTGCTAAAGAAGGTCTTTGTGTATTCCATTCATGAGATTGAGTTGGATCATAAAAACTTCCATCATTTTGAATTCCTCCAATACTATAACCAGCTGCTCTTATTGGATATATTGCTTCTAAAGCTTCTAATTGCTTTTCAGTCATAAGATATCCATACTTATCAATTACATCTGATGTTGTAAGCATATCTGTTTTACCAACCCAGTTGCAATCAGAAATATATCTTGAATCGGGAGATTTATGATAAAAGGTTAGTGCTGGATTCCAAAGTTCAACATCATAATCATCTTCCATCATTCTCATATGCCAAAACTCTCTATCAGTAATAAGCATATCTCTAAAAGCTCTTTCTTCTAGTTCTTCTAATCTAAATCTTTCAACATCTACTTTGTGTTGATGAGTAGCCCATTCTTCAATCATAGATCTGTAACTTTTTTTAAAGTACATTTCTATTTCTGGAAGTGTTTTTAAATTATCTTGACTTAATTGTTGTTGCGCTTCTTCTGATTCTGGATCTAAACCTTGAGCTAATAAAGCAGACATTGTTTTTACTTTAGCTTGATTTACTAAAACATTTTCTACTTCAACTCTTTTTTGTTCAAGCATTTCATTATAAGAAAATTCATCTACAGCACGATATGAAAGCTTTGTTGATCTTTTTGCAAACTCTGCTACAAGTACATTAACTACATTAGGTATAATAGGATAAAATTTAAGCTCTAATGCAGAACCTTCACTTTGATTATCAGTCAACATACTGACAATATCTCTAGACTCATTATCATCTTCTACTATATAATCAGTTCTATCTATATGCCCTTTAGCTAATTTATAATTTTTTAAAAGTCTTCTTGAATTTCTTCTAAGTTGTTTTAATCCATTCCATTCAAGCCAATCAAGATTCCAAGCTGCCCATTGCTCATCTTTTTTCTTAGATGATAAAAATTGAATAGGTTGTGTAATAGTACCCATTTTATTTTGTTCAACTTTAGCGCCTTTTTTTAACTGGAGTGCATTAAATACTTGCATAGTTATTATTTAATATTTTTAAAAGCAGATCTTTTACGATTACTACCTTTTATTTTTTTATTTTTTCTACCCATATGAGTAAATGGACTACTGTTTAATTTAAACAAATTTTCTGACTTTTGCAACTTTTTAGCTGCGTCATCCCTTATAATCTGCTTAGTATAACCTCTATTAGACTCTTGTATTCTCATAAAAGATACAAGTGCTACAAATGATACTAATCTATCTACGTTAACTCCATCTGCATATTCTTGCATTTCTTTTATTAACATGGGATCAGGAATTCTTTCTATTCCATAAGTTGTTTTAACTACTGTACCATCTTCTTTTGTTTCTTGATCTAACTCTTCTCTAATGTATTCAATAGCATAACTAAGCATGTGAGCCTTAAACATTGTTCCTGTATTCTTCCAACCATATTCTTGGAACACATTCTTATTAGCACCTAAATCTTTTAAAAACATTATTTGACTTTTTGGAACAAGATACTTTTGTTTCTTTCTACTTATCATATAGTTAATAAATAAAGAAATGTTATTCTCAATTACTGTCCAAGCATTGTACCATTCTATTATAAGCTCTAGTCTCTGATGCGTTTGTTTTATATCATCAAATCTTCCGCACCATGCTGCTACTATTTTGCTTTGTTCAATATATGTTTCAGTTTCTGTTCCTGTTACTTTAGTAACTTCTACAGAATTCTTCATTACATAAATAGAACATAATGAATCTGATGTTGTAGTCTTACCTTCTGCAACGGGGTCAATTGAAGCATAATAACTTCCAAAATCTGGTTTTTCTTTATTAGGTCTTTCCCAAACTACAAGACAACCTGTTTTATCTTCTGTTTTTTTATTTACAGGAAACTCTTTTATAGGTTGTCTATTAGTTTTTGTAACTGTAGGTTTACCATTAGCATCTGTAGATATATCTAAAAACTCATAACCATATTCTTTTTCTTCTATTCTTCTAGCTTGTGCAGAAAGAAGGTGTGTAGGAAATATAGAAACAGATCTATTATCAAAAGCTTCTTTAATGTTTCTTGGGTGCTGAGATATTCTTAATTGATAATCTTCTGGAGCTAACTCTCTTTTCCAATCATCAAACTGTTGTTGTAAAGCTATTGTAGCTTCTTCTACATTAGAGTTACCATATTGATCTATATGAGGTGGCATAGACCACTGTTCTGGAATAAACAAACCTGACATACCTTCAGTACCTTTATGATCTATTAAATTAGTTTCTACAGCATAAACATCTTTAGATGTTGGATT
>ERZ1046568.542-NODE-542-length-30448-cov-32.500543_pt1 | contig 30448 bp, 26 predicted proteins | sample MGYA00383092_ERZ1046568 | MGnify/ENA primary metagenome ERZ1046568 (study PRJEB29581, sample SAMEA5548362) | metagenome | biome: marine; feature: coastal; material: water | depth 1 m | study: Short-term variability in the microbial, nano- and picoplankton... | reverse complement strand
CTGATAACGCTAAGTAAAATTTGAAGTTTGAAAATTCTTTTTCGAGTTGTTCAAAATGGTCTAAATAGAATAATTCACGTTTAGAACGTCCACCATACCAATATGTGACTTTACGACCTGTTTTCAGAGTTCTAAATAGGTGGTATAGATGTGAACGCATTGGTGCCATTCCTGCACCTCCACCTACGTATAACATTTCCGATTCACTTTCATTGATAAAGAATTCGCCGTAAGGTCCCGATATAGTAACTTTATCTCCTGGTTTTTGAGCAAATATGTAGGAGGATGCAATCCCTGGATTAACGTCCATCCAACCATTGTTGACACGGTCCCAAGGTGGTGTTGCTATACGGACATTCAACATGATTTCGCGTCCTTCTGCAGGGTAAGATGCCATTGAGTATGCACGTTCTACAGTTTCACTATTCTTCATAGTGAGCGGCCATAGACCAAATTTATCCCATTCGGCTTGAAATTTATCCGCAGTTTCATGTTCTTCTGGATGAGCTGTAATATCAATGTCTTTAAAGTTGATCTCACATTCAGGAATTTCAATTTGAATATATCCACCAGCTTTGTAGCCCATATCCTCTGGAATTTCAACTACAAACTCTTTGATAAAAGAAGCAACATTGTAGTTGCGAACTACAGTAGCTTCCCATTTCTTTATCCCAAAAACTTCTTCTGGAATTGTTATTTCCATATCCTGTTTTACTTTGACCTGACACGATAAACGTGCTCCATGTTTTAATTCTTTTCTTGAAAAATGAGGAGTTTCAGTTGGAAGCGCTTCACCTCCACCAGAAAGAACGTGGCATTCGCATTGAATACAAGTTCCTCCACCCCCACAAGCGGATGGTAAAAATATTTTATTACCTCCAAGTGTAGATAGCAATGTATCACCTGATGCTACTTCAATTTCGCGTTCACCATTGATCAGAATCTTTACAGGTCCTGAAGGTGATAATTTTTGTTTTACAAAAAGGAGGACACTAATTAATAGTAATGAGGTCACTAAAAATGCTACAACAGTAGCTAAAATGGTTCCGGTTGTTCCAGCGGCTAAAATCATCATATTAGTTAACTATTTTTATTTGATTATCTTCTTCTTTTTCAACTTCGTTAGTCTCTACAACTACTTCTTTTAGTTCATCTTTAACCTCTTCGTCATCTCCTGTTAGCATTCCACCAAAGCTCAAGAAACCAATACCCATTAAACCTGTTACAATGAATGTAATCCCTAGGCCTCTAAGAGGGGCAGGTACATTAGAATAACGAATTTTTTCACGAATGGCAGCAATTGCTAAAATGGCTAAAAACCATCCGATTCCAGATGATATTCCGTAATTAATAGCTAGTCCAAGGGTTTCAATCTCACGAGATTGCATAAATAAAGATCCACCTAAAATAGCACAGTTCACAGCAATTAATGGTAAGAATATTCCAAGTGAATTGTAAAGAGAAGGAGAAAATTTTTCAACTATAATTTCAACTAATTGTACCATGGTTGCAATCGTAGCTATAAACATAATAAAAGAGAGGAAGCCAAGGTCATATTCAGCAAATTCAGGACCTAACCATACTAATGCACCAGGCTGTAATAAATATTGATCTAACAACCAATTTAAAGGTACTGTAATCGCTAACACAAATATGACAGCAGCCCCTAGTCCAACAGCTGTTGCTACTTTTTTTGAAACAGCTAAATATGAGCACATGCCCAAGAAAACTGCAAACACCATATTATCTATAAAAATTGATTTGAAAAATAATTCGATGTGTTCTATCATTGTCTTTTTTTTAAGTTCTTATCAAAGAAATTAATCTTCAATTAATGTTGTGTTTCTACTGCGTTGTACCCAGATAATTAGGCCTACTATTATTAGAGCCATTGGAGGCATTAGCATAAATCCATTGTTTTCGTAACCTGTAGAATAAAGTCCTGTTTTTTCTATAGGATCTCCAAGCACAGGAATCCCGAAAAGAGTTCCAGAGCCTAAAAGCTCTCTAAAAAACCCAACTGCAAGAAGAATTACTGCGTATCCTAATGCATTTCCAATACCATCTAAAAAGGCTCTCCATGGTCCATTACCTAAAGCAAAAGCTTCAAAACGTCCCATAATAATACAGTTAGTAATAATTAATCCAACAAAAACAGAAAGTGTTTTACTAAGCTCATAAGCATAAGCCTTAAGAACTTGATCTACAATAATTACCAAAGATGCTACAACGATGAGTTGAACAATAATTCTAATTTTTGAAGGAATTATATTACGCATCAATGAAATAACAACATTTCCAATTCCTAAAACAAATAATACCGCAATTCCCATAACTAAAGAGGCTTTGAGTTCGGCTGTAATAGCTAAAGCAGAACAAATACCTAAAACTTGAATCGTAATTGGGTTGTTATCTGCTAAGGGATCCTTTATAAGTTTGGTATCTTTTTTTGATATTATTCCCATGTTAGTTCAATTGATTTTTTAAATTTTTAAAGTATGGCAAATACAATTTTAGATCGCTTTTAATCATCGCAGAAACTCCATCCCCTGTGATTGTAGCACCTGCCAAAGCATCTACTTCATAATCGTCTTTAGTAAGATTCTTGGGGTCATTATTTCCTTTTGCTACAGTAATTCCTTTGAAATCTCCATTTTCTGCCAATAATTTTTCCCCAACAAAATCATCCATAAAATATCGTTGTTTGATATTGGCTCCTAAGCCAGGAGTTTCCGCAGCATGATCAAAAAAGGCCCCTTGGACAACCATATCTTCATCTAATGCAACATAACCCCAAATAGCATCCCAGAGTCCTTTTCCTCTAATTGGAATGATATAAAATGTTTGATTATCCTTTACACCAACAAATAAGGGCAATTCTCTTATTCCTCCATTTTTAGCTTTTGCTTGTTCTTTTTTGACATCAATGAGATAGGCTTCCAAATTTTCATCAGATGTTCCATCGGTATTAATAGTCAACTGTTTTGAGATATATTTAGAAAACTCTCCCGCTACTTTATCTGTTCCAATAAATTTAATATCAGTAGACCCATTTTCATTGACTCCCATTGCATACAGGATATTTTGTTGTTTTTCCATTCGTTCGTTCTCTTGAATATTGGGTTTCAAGGAAGAAGCTGTAAATGCCAGCAAGGATCCTACGATTACAACCATTCCGATGGAAAATAAGATAGTATATTTGTTAGTGTCCGTATTATTGCTCATAATTATGCAGTTTTAACTTTTAGACGGTTCATACGTTTTTTTACATTTCCCTGAACCACATAATGGTCAATAGTTGGTGCAAAGACGTTCATTAATAAAATGGCTAAAAAGACCCCTTCTGGATAAGCAGGATTAAATACACGAATCATAATGGAGATAAACCCAATTAAAAATCCATAAATCCATTTTCCTTTGTTAGTTTGGGCTGCTGTAACAGGATCTGTAGCCATAAATACAGCTCCAAATAAGATACTTCCTATGACCAAATGTTGCCAAAAAGGGACGCTCATCAATCCGAAAAATTTACTTGAGCTAGAAATCCAACCCGCGTCAACAACTCCATTAAATATGAGTCCCATACAAAGAGCACCAACGAGTGTGCTAACGATAATTCTCCAGCTTCCTATTTTTGTAAATATCAAAAAGAGTGCTCCTAGAATAATGAGAAATTTTGAGGTCTCTCCAACTGAACCTGGAATGATTCCCCAAAACATATCCCAATAATCGTATATAACTGAGTTATTTTGAGCATAACTTCCTAAAATAGTTTCTCCAGAAATAGCATCTGCTGTACCAGCTCGTTCAACTGCCCCGTGAACCCAAACCTTATCTCCGCTCATCCATGTTGGATAGGCAAAGAATAAAAAAGCACGAACGGTCAGTGCAGGATTTAAAATATTCATTCCTGTTCCTCCAAAAACTTCTTTTCCGATTACTACACCAAAAGCAACTGCGACTGCAAGCATCCAAAGTGGCAAATCAACTGGAACTATAAGTGGAACTAACATACCCGTAACTAGATAACCCTCTTCTACTTCATGGCCTTTTATTATAGCAAATACAAATTCAATTGCTAATCCAACGCCATAAGAAACTACTACTAGAGGCAATACTTTCCACATTCCGATTAATAAATTATCCCAGCTCCAAAATGAAGCTCCTAAAAATCCTTGTGCTGATTCAATAGTACCCAATGCCAAGTGGTGTTGGTAACCTGCATTAAACATTCCGAATATCAAACACGGAACCATGGCCATAATGACAGTATTCATGGTACGCTTTAAATCATCAGCTGCTTTGATGTGAGTACCATTGTGTGTGATTTCATTTGGTAAGTACAAAAATGTATGGAGGGCATTAAAAGCCGGAGCAATTTTAGTGCCTTTGTACTTTTCTTTTAGGTTGTGTAAATTACTTTTTAAACTCATTTTTATCCTATTTCTTTAAGCATTAAGTCTAGTCCTTCTCTAATTATTTTTTGATGTGGTTGTTTGGAAACACATATAAATTCAGTTAGTGCAAAATCTTCAGGTGCAACTTCATACATTCCCAAAGCTTCCATTTCGTCGAGATCCTTATACATACAAGCTTTTAAAATTTGCATTGGAAAAATATCTAAAGGAAATACTTCTTCGTATGTACCCGTAAGAACAAATGCCCTGTGTTCTCCGTTAGTGTTGGTGTTTAAATCGAACTTTTTGTTTGGAGTTAACCATGAAAATGTTAATGCTCTGGAAGTAGATACTTTTTCAAAGACTGGTTTATTCCATCCAAAAAATTCGTAGTCGTCTCCTTCAGGAATTACAGTTACTACATTTGAATAATACCCTAAAAATCCATCTGGCTTGATTTCCTTACCAGTTAGGACATTTCCTGAAATTATTCTAACATTTGCATCTTTTTGGATTCCACGATCATAAATCATCGTAGCTATTTCGCATCCAATTTTAGTAACCAAGTAGCGGGGCTCTTGGATTCCAGAACCAGTTAAGGCTACAGTTCTTTCTGCGTTAAATTTTCCAGTAAGAAGAACCTCACCAATAATAACTAAATCTTGTGGGGTTAATGTCCATACAGTTTCGCCTTTATTTACTGGATCTATTTTGTTTATGAGAGTTCCAACATTTCCTGAAGGATGTGGACCTGACACTTTATGCGTTACAACATCTTCTAAATTAGTAAATGGAGAATGGGAATCTTTAGGAACACTGACATTTACTTTTCCAGTTGTTAATTTTGATAATGCTGTTACCGCAGCTTGAAGTTCAGCTTGTTTACCTGTAAGCACAAAATTATAATCAGCCGCTAATGGCGCCGATGCATAAGCAGAAATAAATATTCCTTTGGGTGTATTTTCAGGGTTTGCAATAACATCATAGGGACGCTGTGTTATGAACGGCCAACAACCAGACGCAAGTAATTTAGCTTTAATAGTATCTCTTTTTGCACTTTTTATTTCTATTTTTTTATGATCGAAATAGGTCTGAATTTTGTCAGCTTTAATTTTAACTTCTAACACGCGTCGCTTATCGCCTCTTGTAATCTCAGTTACTTCCCCAGAAACGGGTGAAACAAACTGAATTGATTCATTTAATTTATCATAAAAAATCGGCTCACCAGCCTTAACCTTTGAGGCGATTTTAACTAATAATTTCGGTGTAAGACCGTGAAAATCTTCGGGCTTGATACTGAAAAAGTTGCTTTTTATGGCATCTCCTTTGACCAGAGCCGCCTCACCTATTAACATTATATCTAAACCTTTTTTTATTCGAATGTCTTTTGACATAGTTATCTTTTGTTGGAATTATTATCTAAAAAACGCTGCAAATTTACAAATTAATTGCACAGACATCACAATAATTAATCACATTTTTTTTATAAAATATAAGTTTTTTATCAAGGGTAAAAAAATGTTTATCTTTACCTATTAAATTATTGCGAGTTCATGATTAAAATTCAAATTACTATTTCCTTTTTAATGAGTTTATTTTTGGGCAATTCACAAGTCCAAGAAATGGATAATACTGATGAAATTAAATCTATTTCATTAAAAAGTAATATTAGTAAATCCGGATTACCATTATTAAGTCTTAATGAACGTTTGTACATAGAGTTTGATGTTTTAAACTCAAATGAAGATGATTATTATTATGTAATTGAACACTATAATTTTGATTGGACAAAGTCTAGACTAATGAAATCTGAATTTTTAGAAGGACTTGATAACCTTAGAATATTTAATTACGAGAATTCCTTCAATACATACCAAATCTATTCAAATTATAAGCTTCAAATTCCTAACAAACAAACTCGCCTAAAAGTTTCTGGAAATTATTTAATCAAAATACTCAATGAGTACAATGAAATCGTTTTTAGCCGAAAATTTATGGTTTATGAAAATTTGGCTAACGTTAAACTACAAATAAAACGTTCTAGAAATGTTAATGATATAAGCAGTAAACAAACTGTAGATTTCGTTATTAAAACAAGTGGTAATAATTTTCGTTTTAATAATCCCATACAGACAGTAAATACCGTGATCCTTCAAAACAATAATCTAAAAACTGCAATATCAGGGCTAAAACCACAATATACTCTTGGGAATGAACTGATTTATAGATACAATATTGAGACAGCTTTCTCAGGCGGAAATGAATATTTATATTTTGAAAATAAAGACGTTAGAGGGACAAATTTAGGTGTTCAATATACAGATCTTCAAGAGATATATCATAGCTACTTGTATGTTGACATTAACCGATCTAAAACTAGATACACCTATAACCCCGATATAAATGGAGGTTATCAAGTGACGGTTCTTGATCGTGAAAATCCATCAGTTGAAGCTGACTACACTTTTGTACATTTTTCTCTTAGACATCCTGATATGCAAACAAAATCCATATATGTTTATGGGAGCTTCAACAACTTTGCTCTAAACGTCCTAAACAAAATGAGCTATAATTCAAAAAGCAATACTTATGAACTTACAATGAAACTGAAGCAAGGATTTTACAACTACAAATATGTAGTTGTAAATGACAAAAATGAATTGGATGAAGGGAGTATAAGTGGTAATTTTTATGAAACTGAAAATAACTATAAAGTTGTTGTTTACTACAGAGACTTAGGTGCGAGATTTGATAGAATTGTAGGATTTGGAGAAGGTACATCTACACAAATAAGCAATTAATTTTATCGTTATTATGACAGAGCAAGTTACTAAAGGTATTAAAATTTCAGTGGAAACTAAGTTTGAAGGTACTTTTTACAAAAATGAACTTATTCGTTATGCTTTTAGCTATGAAATTTCCATTAAAAACTTAAGCGTGGATACCACCCAATTATTATCAAGAAAATGGACTATTCTAGATGCACTTAATGACAACGAAATAATTTATGGAGAAGGCGTTGTCGGAAAAACTCCTATTATCGAACCTGGTAAATTACATAAGTACAAATCTGGTTGTGTGTTAAGTTCTCCCAATGGTGCTATGAAGGGGTTTTATATTATGAAAAATCATTCAACGTCAAGCCAGTTCAAAGTTAAAATCCCTCTGTTCAAATTAAGCGCAACGTATGCTCAAAATTAAACTCAAGATAAGCTCTTGAATTTGAGTTTTAAATTGTAATTTTGAAGATCAATTTTAATAATAATTTACACATGGGAAAAGGTTTTTATAAAGTTCCAATCGCAATTAATGAACCTGTCAAATCTTATAAAAAAGGTTCAACAGAACGCAATGAAGTTCTATCAGCTTATAATAAAATGCTTCAACAAACTATTGACGTTCCAATGTACATAAATGGAGAAAATATTAGAACTGGAAATACCCAGACGATGCATCCTCCACACAATCATAAACACTTACTTGGGGCCTATCATACAGCTAGCAAAGAGCACATAAAAACAGCTATTTCAACAGCTTTAGAAGCACGTAAATCCTGGTCAGAATTACCATGGGAACAAAGGGCTGGAATTTTCCTCAGAGCTGCTGAATTGATAGCAGGTCCGTACCGTGCAAAAATAAATGCCTCTACAATGATTGCGCAGTCAAAAACTGTATTTCAGGCAGAAATCGATGCTGCTTGTGAGTTTGTTGACTTTTTAAGATTCAATGTTCAATTCATGACGGATATATATAGAGACCAACCTGAGAGCACAAGTGCTGCATGGAATCGAATAGAGTATCGTCCTTTGGAAGGATTTACTTATGCTGTATCTCCTTTTAATTTCACATCCATTGCGGGAAATCTTCCAGCTTGTATGGCATTAATGGGAAATGTAGTTGTTTGGAAACCAAGTGATAGCCAAGTATATTCTGCTAAAGTTATTATGGACATTTTTAAAGAAGCTGGAATCCCACCTGGGGTCATTAATGTTGTTTTTGGAGATCCAGTAATGATTACGGATACAATTTTGGCAAGTCCTGATTTTTCAGGACTACACTTTACTGGATCTACACATATATTTAAAGATCTTTGGAAACAAATTGGAGATAATATACATAACTATAAAACGTATCCACGAATTGTTGGCGAAACTGGCGGTAAAGATTTTATTATAGCTCACCCCTCGGCGAATCCCGAACAAGTAGCTACTGGAATGTTACGAGGTGCATTTGAATTTCAAGGCCAAAAATGTAGTGCTGCCTCAAGAGCATACATCCCCCAAAGTCTTTGGTCCGAGATTAAATCATTTTTAATTAAAGAAATGAAAACTTTCAAAATAGGCTCTCCTGTTGATTTTAGTAACTTTATAACAGCGGTCATTCATGAGGGATCATTTGACAAACTTGCAGGTTTTATAGATCAGGCTAAAAAAGATTCTGATGCTAATATAATAGCTGGTGGTGGATATGATAAAAGCAAGGGGTACTTTATTGAACCTACCCTTATCGTGACTACCAACCCTAAGTACGCAACAATGAGTACTGAACTTTTTGGCCCTGTGATGACTGTTTTTGTATATGAAGATAATGAGTTTGAAGCAACTTTAAAAATAGTTGATGAAACAAGCGAATACGCGTTGACTGGAGCTATATTCTCCAATGATCGCTTCGCTGCGAATGTGGCTACAAAGGCCTTAGAAAATGCTGCTGGAAATTTTTATATAAATGATAAACCATCTGGAGCAGTTGTTGGTCAACAGCCTTTTGGAGGTGCTCGTGCTTCTGGAACTAACGATAAAGCTGGTTCAGCACAAAACTTATTGAGATGGGTCTCACCACGAATGATTAAAGAAACATTTGTGACTCCAACTGATTATCGTTATCCCTTTCTAGAGGAATAAAAAAATATTATAAAACCAAAAAAACCACTCATTTGAGTGGTTTTTTTGGTTTTATGATTGAGACTACAATTCCTGCAAAGTTTGGGTATCTCCAAAATGAGCTGATCTAACGTTAATAGCTTGATTAGAGCTTCCAGGAGTGCCATTTCCTGAAGCGTTAACAACAAAAGCAACTACAGATAAATTATCGCTATTACTCACATTTGATGGAACGTTAGTCGTAATTGTTTGAGTAAAAATATTATCAGCTGTTGTAGAGGATTCAGGAATTGGATCACCTAACAAATCAGTTAATGAGGCTCTTAAAACATGATCATGTTCAAAATTTGTTAGTACAGATGCACCTCCGTAATAGCTTGTATAATTTTCTTGATTTGAAAATAAGTCATCCTCCAACACATAAACTACCAGTGATAAATCAGCCAAAGAATAATCTATACCAAACTTGACCTCAATAGCAATATCCATGGTATTACCATCAATTGTTGGATTTATGGATAATCCTAAATCAGCGTCTCCATTAGTCATGTTTAGTACTTGATTGACGTTATTTGGCTCAGGGTAGTTCCAAGAAATAGATCTTTTTAACATAGCTGTAGGGTAACCTGTTAGACCAATTAAATTCTCTAAAGCTTGGGCATTAAAGTTATACTCATCTTGTCTGTGAATTGCCACAGGAACGACTCTGTCTGTTTCAGCTAGAACTAATTCGATTCCGTAAGAAACTCGAGGACAATAGCCGCACCAAGTCCCTGTGTAGTCTTCAAGCAAAACATTTTTTTGAAATCTAGCCGGAGGAGATAAAACTTCGATTTGAACTTCATTGCTAACAAAAGAATCGTAACTAGCTGTAAAAGTAAACGAACCTTCTGTAATTGTAGTATAGGTATTATCTGTTAAAACAGAACCATCACCCATTGTTATCGATGCTTGATCAGTATAATCAATACCATCATTCCCAACTACTATAAATGTAGCAACTTCACTTACATAATAGGATGACATATTTGATGTAAGAGTAATACTTGATAATTCATTAGTATTCTCATCTGAAATTGTGAAAGAAAGTTCATTACTAGTTATCCCTTCATATACGGCTGTAAATAAATAGTCTCCTTCAGCTAAAAAAACATGAGAGTTAGATGTCAAAAGAGTTCCGTTCAAGTAAAAGTCTGAAGACAATGTGACATTATCACCATTATTTGTAACAACATTAAAATTAATAGTATCCCCAACACTTGGCTCTTCAGCACTGGATGTAATGGTTATTGATGTAACAACGGGATCGGTTGTGTCGTCATTAGTATTGGGTCCAACTCCACCAATTGGCTCATTTTCACAACCTAAAGTTAATAACAAAAAGATAGATAATAGTTTTAAAAAGTAATTTGATTTAGGATACATTAAGAAATAGTTTTATTATTGTAAATATTATCGCAATATTAATGATTATATTTTAAATTAAAGAAGAAAAAGGCAGAATTATTGCATTATTCATAATTGCAAAACACAACCTAAAAAAATGAAAAAAACTACGATTTTAATTACAATTATATTAACGAGCGGATTGTTACTTGCACAAAACGTACCTAATATTAATTTAAAAAACTTAAATGGTAAATCTATTAACATTCAAAAAATATCAAAGTCCAAAAATATTAAAGTATTAGCTTTTTGGGCTACTTGGTGTGTTCCATGCATTAATGAATTGGATGCTATTAGCGAAGTATACGAAGATTGGCAAGACGAAACTAATGTAGAATTAATCGCTATATCAACTGATGACTCAAGAACAAAAAAAAGAATTAGACCTTTAGTAAATGGAAAAGATTGGGAATACGAAATTCTTCTAGACGACAATCAAGATTTAAAACGTGCCTTAAATATATCTGTTTTACCACATTTATTGGTTGTAAAAAACGGAAAAATTGTTTACCGAAAAACAAGTTATACACCTGGAAGTGAAGATGAACTTTATGAAATCATACAAAAATATGCTAACTAACATTATATATAAAAAATGAAAAGATCAGTAATTTCATTAACTTTTATTTTTATTAGTTTAATTTCAAATTCACAGGTTTTAGATAATTTATCAATTGGCTTAGAAAGTAATACAGTTTGGTACAATGACGATAATGAAACAGGGGACTTTTTCGATACAGCTAATAATGATAGTGATAAACATATCCGATCAAACAGCTATTTAAAAATAGATTACAACTTTTTAGAAAATCTAACTGCATCTGTTCAAATTGAATCTTATGAGCCTTTTGCTTTATTAAACTATTCAAAAAACTATGAGGGGACAAACCTTGGAATATATAGTTTAAATTACAGAGATTCAAAATTAAATATCACAGCTGGTCACTTTTACAGTCAGTTTGGAAGTGGACTTATTTTGAGAAATTGGGAAGACAGACAACTAGGAATTAACAATGCGTTACAAGGGGGTAAAATCGTTTATGATCCTTTTAGTTTTATTTCACTTACAGCTTTGTATGGAAAGCAGCGTGTTGGATTCACTACTTCTGAGGGAGAAATATATGGGTTTAATTCCGAAATTGATGCTGCATCAATTTTTAACTTTAAGAACACCTCTTTAGATATTGGTTTAAGCTATGTTGGCCGAAAAGAAGAAACTACTTTTCTAGAGCCATCTTTTAATGAGTTAACCAATTCCCTGTCTGGTCGAATCGATTATTATCACAACAACTTTTACTCAAATGCAGAATACGTGATAAAAAGTGAAGATGCTATCAAACAAGGCGGGCAGTTGTCTAATAGGTTGGTTAAGCCAGGAAATGCTTTACTATTTAACACTGGTTATTCAAAAAGAGGATTTGGGATAGACGCGACTTTCAGGCGTTTAGAAAACATGAACTTCTTTTCAGAAAGAAATGATGCTGGTAATGTTTTTAACGAAAGCTCTATTAATTATATTCCTGGACTTACCAAACAACATGATTATCTTCTAACTAATATTTTTGTGTATCAAGCTCAATCTGTCGTGAACCTTGATACTTCTCAGTCAGGTGAGATTGGAGGACAAATAGATTTATTTTATAAAATTAAAAAAGAAACTTTTCTTGGTGGAAAGTATGGTGCGAAATTCGCATTAAACTTTTCTTATTGGGCTGGTTTAGATGGAAATTACACACAAGACAATCCTGATGCAGGCATTCTTCCTAACTATGAGGTAAATTTACTTGGATTTGGTGATAAATATTTTTCAGACTTTAGCATAGAAATTAGAAAAAAATGGACTCCAAAGTGGCGATCAATTTTTTACTTTGTAAATCAATCTTACAATAAAAAAGTAATAGAGGGCAGTGGAATTATGATAAATTCAAATATTGGAGTAATTGAGTCCACTCACAAACTTAGTAATGGAAAATCTCTCCGATTAGAGATACAAAAATTAAACTCAGACTCAACCAAACATGACTGGACTGGTGGAACTATTGAGTACAATATAAATTCTAAGTTTTCTGTTTATGTTAATGACATTTACAACAATGGATCGGACAGTAATACCGAAAAAACACATTTTTTTAATCTAGGAGGTAGTTATACAAAAGGAGCCACTAGATTAGGACTAAACTATGGACGCCAAAGAGCTGGTTTATTGTGCGTAGGAGGGGTTTGTAGGTTTGTTGCTGAGGCTACAGGACTGACTGCCAATTTAACTATGTCATTTTAATTAATTAACCCTAATAAGTTAGCTAACCTTTATACTTTAGAGGTAAATAAACAATTTTTTTAGTTCTAAAAAAATCCTCATCAAAATAAGAACTTAGGTTATAAACTTTGACGGTCTTATATGATTCTAGTTCTTTAGTCAAATCTCCACCCTTTAAATACAGTATACCATTTTTCAGTGAATGATTACTGTCTTTGGCTATTTTTGTTTTAATCCAACTTACAAAATCAGGCATTGTCGTAACTGCACGGCTAATGATGAAATCGTAATTCCCTTTAACTAATTCTGCTCTAGTGTGAGTAGTTTTAATATTTTCTAGGCCTAAACTTTCTGCTACCCCATTTACGACCTTTAGTTTTTTATTGATGCTATCTACTAAATGAAATTTAACGTTTGGAAATAAGATTGCTAGAGGAATTCCTGGGAAACCACCACCAGTTCCAACATCTAAAATTTCCGAACCTGTATTAAACTCAATTAACTTCGCAATCGACAGAGAATGAAGTACATGACGTAAATAAAGTGATTCAATGTCTTTCCTTGAAATCACATTAATTTTTGAATTCCAATCTTCATAAAGCCCCTGTAATTCTTTGAACTGGTCAAACTGAACATCGGATAGTTCTGGAAAATATTTAGATAATAAATTCATTTAAAACTACTTTTACACAAAAATAAGTATAAATCTGTTAAAATTGAAAATTTACTCTCTTTGAAACTTAATAATTAATTATATTTGATAGTAACTTTAATATCAATTGTATGCCAAACAAACAATTATCTTTTTCTCGTGTGGATTCAGCTAAGTTTTTTAAAACTTTAAATAGCCGTGTTAATGAGTACTTTAGAATAAACAATCTCAAACGTACAGGGAATTGGCAATTATGGCTAAAAACCATTGTTTTATTTTCATTGTTTCTAGCGCCTTACTTTTTAATTCTTTCATTGAATTTATCTGGATGGATTCAGTTACTATTATCATTTATAATGGGCATTGGAATGGCTGGGGTTGGCATGAATGTAATGCATGACGGAAATCATGGATCATTTTCAACCAAGGCTTGGGTGAATAAATTTATGGGTAGCAGTATATATATTTTAGCAGGAAATGTATACAATTGGAAAGTACAGCACAACGTTTTACACCACACATACACCAATATTCATGGTCACGATGAAGATCTAGATGCTGGTCGGATTCTGAGATTTACAAAACATGCTGAATGGAGAAGTCATCATAGATTTCAACACATTTACTCTTTACTATTGTATGGTTTGCTGACAATTAATTGGGCTGTAACTACGGACTACCTCCAAATGAAACGCTACATGAAACGTAAATTAGCTTATGGAAAATTTCCTAACCCTTTTTTGAACTGGAGTAAGCTTGTGATATCAAAAGTCTTATATTGGATCATGTGGATAGTTCTCCCAATAATTATATTAGATATGGCTTGGTACAAAGTCTTGTTAGGTTTCTTTTTGATGCATTATACAGCGGGGCTCATACTTAGTGTAGTGTTTCAATTAGCACATGTAATGGAAGATGCTGAAATGCCACTTCCTGAAGAAAATGGTACTCTAAAAAATACATGGGCCATACATCAGCTTAGAACTACTGTAAACTTTTCTCCCAAAAATAAACTAATTAACTGGTTCACTGGAGGGCTTAATCATCAAGTCGAGCATCATATATTTCCTAATATATCTCACATTCATTACAAAAAAATAGCAGAGATCGTTAAGAAAACAACACTTGAATTTAACTTACCCTACAACGAATACAAAACAACCAGAAAAGCGATCATAGCCCATTTTACATACCTTAAAGAGATGGGGATGAAACCCGCGCTCCAAACTTAAAAAATATAATGAGTCAATTACTTTCTGAAAGAATTTTAAATATGGCCACTTCTGCTACACTAGCAATGGCGGCAAAAGCAAGAGAATTAAAAACGGAAGGCAAAGATATAATAGGCCTTAGTCTGGGAGAACCTGATTTTAACACTCCTGACTTTATCAAAGATGCCGCAAAAAAAGCTATTGATGAAAATTACAATTCTTACACTCCTGTAGATGGTTATGCCGAACTGAAACAAGCAATCATCACTAAGTTTAAAAGAGATAATAATTTAGAATATAACCCAAAACAAATTGTAGTTTCAACAGGTGCAAAACAGTGCTTGGCAAATGTTGCTTTGGTACTACTTGATGAAGGAGACGAAGTTATATTACCTTGTCCATATTGGGTTAGCTATTCTGACATTGTAAAGCTCTCTGATGGTATCCCTGTGGAAGTTGTAACTTCAATAGAGAACGACTTTAAAATGACACCCCACCAGCTAGAAGCGGCCATAACTCCAAAAACAAAAATGATTTGGTTTAGTTCGCCTTGTAACCCAAGTGGATCTGTTTACAGCAAATCAGAGCTCAGAGCTTTGGCAGATGTCTTGGTTAAATACCCTAATATTTATGTAGTGTCTGACGAGATTTATGAGCATATTAATTTTATAGGAGGTCATGCAAGTATGGCGGAGTTCAACGATATGTATGACAGGACTATAACAATCAATGGCGTTTCTAAAGCATTTGCGATGACGGGATGGCGTATTGGATTCCTTGGAGGACCTGAACCTATTGCTCGTGCTTGTAACAAAATGCAAGGGCAAATTACTAGCGGTGCAAACTGTATTGCTCAACGTGCTGTCATAACTGCATTAGAAGCAGACCCTTCAAAAATTCAGTATATGGTTGGCGAATTTAAAGTTCGTAGGGATTTAATTTTAAAGTTACTGAATAACATTGAAGGCTTTAGTTGTAATATACCTGAGGGTGCCTTTTATGTTTTCCCAGACGTTTCTGCCTTTTTTGGAAAAACACTTAACGGAAACTTAATAAATAACGCCACTGATTTTTCATTATTTCTGTTAGAAGCCGCGCTAGTCGCCACAGTTACCGGTGACGCATTTGGAAATCCAAACTGCATTCGTATATCCTACGCTGCTTCACAAGACCAAATATTAGAGGCTATAAGTCGAATTCAAAAGGCGGTAAGTTAATCACTGTCTCAACGGTTTCTCCAGAAAAAAGGGGTGAATATAATAAGAACTGTGAATAACTCTAATCTTCCAATTAGCATTAAGAAAGCAGCCCACCACTTACCTAGAGTTGGCATTTCAATAAAACTGTTAGCAGGTCCGAAGCTACCCAAAGCTGGCCCTACATTTCCTAAACTTGAAGCTGCAACTCCAATAGAAGATTCAAAGTCTAGTCCTAATATAGCAAAGCCTAAAGATCCCAAAATAAAAGATAACATATAAAGTATAAAGAAACCTAAAACATTAAAAACAATTTGACCTGAAACTGATTTATTATTGTAACGTAAAGGTAAAATTGCGCTCGGATGTAGAGTACGCTTAAATTCTAAAAAACCATTTTTAATGAGAACTAGATGCCGAACAACTTTGACGCCGCCCGATGTACTTCCAGCAGAACCTCCAAGAAACATTAATCCAAAAAAGAAAACTAATAAAAATGGTGACCAAATCGTGTAGTCGGCTGTTACAAATCCAGTAGTTGTAACAATTGCAACAACTTGGAAAAACGAATGCCGAATTGATGCTTCTAATTCCCCTAGAACCACAGGGTGATAAAATATAATTGAATCAGCAAGGTAGGAATTAAAATATATTATTCCTGCTACAATAAAAGTAAAAATAATAATAAATTTACAATACAACTTGAACTCTTCATCTTGTATTATTTTGGAGATCTTACCTTTAAATGCAAAATAACTTAGTACAAAGTTTGTACCTGCCAAAAACATAAATAAAATAATAATATACTGTACCAATGGGTTATCATTCCAGTAAGAAACACTTATGTTTTTAGTAGAAAATCCACCTGTAGATAATGTGCTCATGGAGTGATTGAGGGCATCGAAAAAAGACATACCTGCTACACAAAGCAATAATGTTTCTGCTGCAGTATATCCAAAATAAATTAGCCATAATCTTTTAGCTGTATCTGTTATCCTTGGGTGTAATTTATCAGCGCTCAAGCCAGGAGCTTCAGCTGCAAAAAGCTGCATACCTCCAATACCTAAAAGGGGTAATATGGCAATAGCTAAAACAATAATTCCCATACCTCCTATCCAATGAGTTAGACTGCGCCAAAATAAAACTCCTTCGGGAAGAATTTCTACATCATTTAAAATTGTAGAGCCGGTAGTAGTGTATCCAGATATTGTTTCAAATATAGCACTGGAGAAATTTGGGATAGAGCCTGTAAAAAGATAAGGTAAAGTTCCTGATAACGTCATTACAATCCATCCAAAAGTTACAACTAAGTAACCTTCTCGTTTGTTCATCTCCTTTGTATGACTTTTAGTACACAACATCATAAAGACTCCAACAGCTAAAACAGATAGACCTGAAAGGAATAGTTCTATTGTTACGCCATCCTTGTAACAAAAACTAAGTAAAGTTGCCAAGAGAATAAAACCGCCGTTAAATAATAATAGGAGTCCAAAGAAGTGAAAAATAATTTTATGATTGAGTTTCATTATCCCTAAAGGTTTTAGTCAAAATAACTCTCTATTTTTTTAATAGATTGTGGCAAACAACAAACAACTACTCGGTCACCAGACACAATTTTAAAGTCACCCAAAGCAATAAACCCTTGTTCATCTCTTATGACCCCTCCAATAATTGCAGAAAGCGGGAAGTCAATTTTCTTTATAAATTGGTTGCATATTTTTGAGGTTGGCTTCACAACAAATTCAAGCAATTCTGCTTCCATATTACTTAATTTAGTCATTGCTACAACTTCACCTCTTCTGATATATCTAAAGATACTGTTGGCAGCTAATATCTTTTTATTTATTAGCGTATCTATCCCAATAGATTGAGACAACTCATAATAATCCATATTATCAACAAGAGCTATTGTTTTTTTTACTCCTTTGGACTTAGCGACTAAACAAGACATTATATTGGCCTCTGAATTACCTGTGACAGCAATAAAAGCATCCATATCCTTTATATTTTCTTCTTCTAAAAGCTCCACATTTCTACCATCTGCATGAATGATCAAAGTATTTGGCAATTGCTCAGCTAAGTCAAACGCTCTATTTTTTATCTTCTCGACAAGCTTGATATTAAAGTTTTTGGAAAGATCTGAAGCTGTTTTAAATCCAATCTTACCACCCCCTAAAATCATCAAATTTTTTATTTTAGTTCTTTGTTTACCAGTTAGCTTGCAAAGCTCTTCATCTCCCCCTTTGGAAGTGATAAAAACAACTCTATCTCCTTCTTTAAAAACAGTATCACCTCTTGGAATAATAGTTAACGGTGATCCCGAGCGCTGAATAGCTATGGGAATAAAATGAATATCAGAAAGTAACTGGGCAGCAACTTTAACTGATTTATTAATTATTTTGGCATTACTAGAAAGTGATAGCCCAAGCATAGTTAAGGCACCATCTTCAAATTCGTAGCTATCGTTAAAAACTGATTTACTTAGTAACAATTCAATTTCTGAAGCCGCTAGAGACTCTGGAGAGATAAGTTCATCAATACCAAATTGAGTGAATCCAACTTCTTCTTTGTGGTTAATAAATTCTGGATTGGATATCCTAGCAATAGTACGTCTAGCACCCAACTGCTTCGCTAAAACACAAGAAGTTATGTTAGAGGTTTCTGATGAAGTTACTGAAATAAATAAGTCAGAATTTAAAACTCTAGCGTCTTTAAGAGTTGAAATTGAAGTAGCATCTCCTATAATGACTTTAATATCTAAATGATTGTCTGCATAAGCAAGGCCTTCTTTATCAAGATCTATAAGAGTAATTTCTTGTGATTCGTAAGATAAAAGCTTTGCTAAATGAAATCCAACTTCACCAGCACCTGCTATAATAATCTTCATTATTTGTCATTTAATAAGGTAGTAAATATACGTTATTTTTAGGGATTTGTTTATGAATTGTATTTCTTTGCATTGATTTTTTATTAAGAAATTATCTCAAAATATATGTCAAAAAAAATAATACCATACAAAGATAGTGAACTTGGAAAAAAACAACAGATTGCTAAAATGTTTGATACAATCTCTAATGAATATGACAATCTTAATAGGGTCATTTCATTTGGAATTGATATTAAATGGCGTGAAAAAGTAGTTAATATTATTTCAAAAAAAAAACCTAACAATATTCTTGATATTGCTACGGGAACTGGAGACCTTGCTATTAATTTGACCCAAACTAAAGCTTCAGAAATTATTGGACTGGATATTAGTAAAGGGATGCTTGAAGTAGCTAACGAAAAAATACTAAAGAAACAACTTGAAACAACTATTAAAATGGTTGTTGGAGATTCAGAGAAATTACCTTTCGAGAATAATTCATTTGATGCTATTACAGTTGCATTTGGAGTCCGAAATTTTGAAAACTTAGACTTGGGATTAGCTGAAATTTATAGAGTTTTAAAACCAAATGGAATCTTCGTTGTATTAGAAACTTCTGTCCCTGTAAAATTCCCTTTTAAACAAGGTTATTATATTTACACTAAAGCTATACTTCCGCTTATTGGTAGATTGTTTTCGAGAGACAAATCAGCGTACAGCTATCTTAGCGAATCTGCCTCAAAATTTCCTTATGGTGAAGCTTTCAACAATATTTTAAAAAATACAGGGTTTATAAACACTAAGGCACTGCCTCAAACTTTTGGAGTTGCTACAATTTACAAAGCTACTAAATAGTAAGGATGAAGAAAACATTATCAATATTAATTATTTTCATGTGTGGACATTTAGTCATGGCTCAACTTTTTTCTAAAGAACGTATTTTAAACAATGAGAACTTTGACAAGCCAATGTTATCTTATGCTTATTTTTTAGGGTTTAACGTTTATGATTATAATATTGATTATGTTTCAAATGTTAAGGACATCCAAGTACTTAAATCTGCTGGACTTAATGTTGGTTTGGTGGGGAATTTTAGAGTAAATGACTTCATTGATATACGACTTGAGCCAGGGCTAGTAATTTCAAAGAGAGAATTAAATTACAGTAATTCCTATTTTAATGGGATATCATATCAAGAAAAAGATTTAATTAGAGAGATTCAATCAACTTTTGTACATGTTCCATTGTTAATAAAATTTTCAACAAAAAGAATTAATAATTTTAAACCGTTTATCGTTTGTGGTTTTTCAACTGCTTTAAACTTATCTAGCCAAGAAAACAACCCTGATGACAATAGCAGTAACACATTCAGAGTTACAAAAAATAATTTATACTATGAGCTTGGAATTGGAATTGATCTATACTTGACGTGGTTCAAATTCACTCCTTCTTTGAGAGGAATTTTTTCAATTCAAAATGAATTAATTAATGACATTGACCCCAATAGTCGATGGACCAAAAATATCACACAAATGGAAACAAGAGGTTTGTTCATTAATTTCACTTTTCAATAGATTTTCTTTTAAATTCACTTAAAATAATTGCTGCTGCATTAGCAACATTTAAACTTTCTGTTTTTTTGTTAACACCAAATCTTGGGATAGATATATGAATATCAATTAAAGCTTCAATTTCCTTTGAAATTCCATTAGCTTCATTGCCAAGAACAACTACACCTTTTTCAGAGAGTTTGTGGTCATATACTGAATTACCGTCCATAAAAGTACCATAACAAGGTTTTAATTCGCTCAAGACCGATTCTAAATCTAAATAAGTTATATTCACACGAGTGTGAGACCCCACACTAGACTGCACTACCTTGGGGTTATAACAGTCTACCGTAGTTTCGTTGCAAACTAAATCGTTAATTCCAAACCAATCACAAAGACGAATAATAGTTCCCAAATTTCCTGGATCATTTATAGAATCCAGGGCCAACACAAGACCAGTCCAATCAACTGGAATAGAGGACGGTATTTTAAAGATTGCCAACACTTTACTAGCAGCTGCAAAATTACTTATTTTAGATAATTCTTCAAAACTAACTTCAATGAAATTTGAATCATACTTTCTGTATACTTCATCACATGAGAAGACCTTTACCAGCTCATATTTTGAATTTAAAAACTCCCCAACCACTTTAACTCCTTCAACTACAAACATCTTGTGTGATATTCGGAATTTTTTTTGTTTCAGACTATGGATTAACTTTATTTGGTTTTTAGTTAACATCTAAAAAATGTATTTTTGGTTATTATTAGTTTGAACAGTAAAGCTAAATTTTATTTATTGATTGTTGAAAGAAACTCTGACAAAAATAATAGCCATATGCGTACTGATAACTTTTTTTACTTCATGTAATGCAGTAAAACGAGTTAAGCCAACAGAATATTTGTTGACTGAAAGTAGCTTCTATGTAAATGGTAAGAAAAGAAAGTCAGATGAGCTAAACAAACTCTCATTTCAGAAAAATAACACCAAACTATTTGGTATTCCTATTCAACTTCATTTGTATAATCTAGCTAAACCTAACAAAGACTCCCTTTTTGAAGTATGGCTTAAAAAAAAACCTAACAGAGAGAGAAAATTAATTTCAAAACTTTCTAAAAAACAACTTATTCAACTAAAGACTTCATCAATTAGATTTAATCAATGGTTCAAAGATATTGGAGAAAAGCCAAGCTTGATAGATTCATTAAAAATAAACAAAACATTAACTAATCTTGAACGCTACTATTTTTCAAATGGATGGTTTGATAGAAAAATTAATTTTAAAGTAGATTCTTTAGATTTAAATAAGGCCAGGCTAATATTTGAAATACAAACAGGAAATCCATATATAATCGGAAATATTTCTGAAAAAATAGAGTCTCCAGTTATTGATTCTCTATACAAAAACATAAAATCTAAATCCAACATAAAAAAAGGGGAGCAATTTTTAATATCTAACTTTGAAGAGGAACGGAATAGACTCACAACATCTCTGAGAAACTTAGGAGTATATCATTTCAGTCAAGACTATATTCGTTTTGAAAATGATACTATCGGAACAAAAAAAAAGGTAAATGTATCAATACAAATGCAAAATAGAATTATTCGAAATGATGATTCTATTGTAAGGGTTCCATTCAAAACATACAAAATCAAAGAAGTTAATATTTTCACTGATGCAACATATGAAAATCGTTCAAAAAAGATTAATGACTCTGTGCGTTTTGACGATTATAATATATTTGCTTTTGAAAAGCTAAAATATAAGCCTAAAGCATTAACAAACGCTATATTGATATCCAACAATAGTCTATTTAGAGACATTGATAGAACTAGAACCTATAGATATTTAAATGAACTTAAGTCATTCAAATATCCAAACATTGAATATACAGAAAACCCTGGGGACTCAACTCTGACAGCAAACATCTTCTTAATCCCAAAGAAAAAATATGGATTAGGTTTTGATGTAAATATATCTCAAAGTAACATCCAAAAAGTAGGGCTTTCGTTTTCGTCTGGGATTTTTGTAAGAAATATCTTTAAAGGAGCAGAAACTCTACAATTATCGATTCTTGGAGCCATAGGAGCTTCCAAAGATGGAGCAAAGACTACTGACAAATTTTTTGATATTAATGAATTAGGAGCTGATATTAAACTTAACATACCTCGTCTGTTTTTTCCAATTAAAACAGAAAGAATAATTCCAAAATACATGTCTCCAACTACACGAATTAGCACAGGTTTCACTGGGCAAACTAATATTGGACTGGACAAACAAACTTTTAATGGAATCCTAAGTTACAACTGGTTTCCATCTGAAAAAACAACTAACTCTCTTGATCTTATTAATTTTCAGTATGTAAGAAATTTAAATCCAGGGAACTATTTCAGTGTTTATCAAAATTCTTTTAGTCGTCTTAATAATATTGCTACTGAAATTTATAATACCCCATCAAACTTTATTGTTACAAATTCAAACGGACAATCAGAACTAATAATTTCTATGGCTGATGAGTTTATTGACTTAGTTAATTCAGACGACACATTTCAAAACTTAAGCCCAAACATCTATCAAACTGTCAGAGATATTAAGGAGAGAAAAAATCGGTTGACACAAGATAATTTTATTCTAGCAAGTAACTTTAATTACGTTCGTGATAGTCGAGAAAATCCTTTTGACACTAATTTTTCAATTTTTAGAACCAAGCTCGAGCTTGCTGGGAACTTACTTTACAATTTTTCTAAATTACTAAATCTTGAAAGCAACTCAGATGGAGCATATAAAGTTAGAGGAGTGCCATTTTCCCAATACATCAAGACTGAAATTGACTATATCAAACTTTGGGATTTTGGGCGTAACAACGTATTGGCATTAAGGAGCTTTTTTGGAATTGCAATTCCTTTAAAAAATGCTTCAAGTATTCCATTCTCTAAAAGTTTTTTCGCTGGAGGATCAAATGATAATAGAGCATGGACAGCCTATGACCTTGGACCAGGAAGTTCAAATAACAATAACGAATTTAACGAAGCTAACATGAAACTTGCTTTTAGCCTTGAGTATAGATTTAGACTAATTGGAAAGTTTAATGGGGCTTTATTTACTGATGCTGGAAATATTTGGAATGTATTAGATGATGTGTCTGACTCTAAAGCAAATTTTGATAATATAGAAGCATTAAAAGATCTTGGATTAGGAGCTGGTTTTGGATTACGTTATGACTTTGACTTTTTTATCTTACGACTAGATACTGGATTTAAAGCCTACAATCCATCATACGAATTAAATAACCGATGGCTTAAAGACTTCAATTTTAATAATGCAGTGTATAATATTGGAATAAATTACCCTTTCTAAGTACCAAACTATGCGATATCGTTTTCGTACAAAAATAAGAATCATGCAAGTTTAACTTTATGCAGCTATTTAAAATCATTACTTTTACGGCAATATAAAAAAATAGAAATGAATCACAATATCAAACCTGGCGTAGCCACAGGAAGGGAAGTACAAGAAATTTTTAAACTTGCCAAAGATAAAGGTTTTGCACTTCCAGCAGTCAATGTAATTGGATCAAATACTATCAATGGAGTATTAGAAACTGCAAAAGAGTTAAATGCCCCCGTAATAATTCAATTTTCAAACGGAGGTGGCGTTTTTAATGCAGGAAAAGGTCTTTCTAACGAAGGTCAAAAAGCAGCGATAGCTGGTTCAATTGCCGGAGCTAAACACGTACATCAAATGGCATTAGCATACGGAGTACCTGTAATATTACATACAGACCATTGTGCTAAAAAACTACTTCCATGGATCGATGGCTTGCTAGATGCGAGTGAAGATCATTATGCTCAAACAGGAAAATCTCTATACAGCTCTCACATGATAGATTTATCAGAAGAGCCAATACAAGAAAATATAGAAATTTGTAAAACATATTTAGAACGTATGTCCAAGATGGGTATGACATTAGAAATAGAATTAGGAATAACAGGCGGTGAAGAAGACGGAGTAGATAACAGCGACGTAGATGTTTCTAAATTATATACTCAGCCAGAAGAGGTCGCTTATGCCTATGAAGAACTAAGTAAGGTAAGTGACCAATTTACAATAGCAGCTGCATTTGGTAATGTTCATGGAGTATACAAACCTGGTAATGTAAAGCTAACTCCAAAGATTCTTAAAAATTCTCAATCACATATCACAAAAAAATATGGTGTATCAAAAAACCATATAGACTTTGTATTTCACGGAGGGTCAGGCTCAACTGTTGAAGAAATTAGAGAAGGAATTTCTTATGGCGTGATCAAAATGAATATTGATACCGATATGCAATATGCTTTCATGTGCGGAGTTCGCGACGATTTTATGGCAAATGAAGCCTATTTATCATCACAAATTGGTAACCCTGAGGGGAATGACATACCAAATAAAAAATATTATGATCCAAGGAGATGGTTGCGCGAAGGAGAAAAAGCATTCATAAATAGACTCAAAAAGGCCTTTGAGGATTTAAATAATGTAAATACGTTATAAAATTGTTTATTTTCGTAATATAAATTTATCATTTATATATAATAAATATGGCTTGGTTTCAAAGAAAAGATAAAGGGATTCAAACTCCAACGGAAGCTAAACGAGATACACCAAAAGGACTTTGGTATAAATCTCCAACTGGAAAAGTAATTGAAACGGACGAATTAGAAAAAAATTTCTATGTCAGTCCTGAAGACGGTTATCATGTTCGCATTGGTAGTAAAGAATACTTTAAAATGCTTTTTGACAATAATAAGTTTACTGAACTAGATAGCAAAATAACTTCTAAAGACCCTTTAAAATTTACAGATAAGAAAGGGTATATGGATCGACTAAAAACAGCACAATCCAAAACTAATCTAAACGATGCTATTCGTACCGCAGTTGGTAAGTCCAAAGGAAGAAAAATAGTAATAGCATGTATGGATTTTAGCTTTATAGGAGGGTCAATGGGATCTGTTGTGGGTGAAAAAATTGCACGAGCAGCTGATCATGCTTTGGATAAAAAACTGCCATTTATGATTATTTCAAAATCTGGTGGTGCTAGAATGATGGAAGCAGCCTTGTCTTTGATGCAACTTGCTAAAACATCTGCTAAATTAGCCCAACTGGCAGAAGCAAATATTCCTTATATCTCTCTTTGCACAGATCCAACAACAGGCGGAACTACTGCTTCATTCGCAATGCTGGGAGATATAAATATTAGCGAACCAGGAGCTCTTATCGGATTTGCTGGACCTCGAGTTGTACGCGATACTACTGGAAAAGAACTTCCTAAAGGTTTCCAAACTGCAGAGTTTGTGATGGAACATGGCTTTCTAGATTTTATTACACAACGAAAAGAACTAAAAAATAAAGTTAATCAATACATTGATTTAATTTTAAACCTACCCCTGAGAGCCTAATTAATAATCACAATAAATCATAAATTCAAACAAAATTATTATATTTGGCGTCTGAATTGCGATAAACGCAATCAAACGCATAAAAATTATTTAAATAATATTGGAATGTATTTAACAAAAGAAGCTAAAGAGAAACTCTTTAAAAAGCACGGAAAAGATGCCAAAGATACGGGGTCTTCCGAAGGGCAAATTGCTTTATTCACTGAAAGAATAAACCATTTGACTAGTCACCTGAAGAAAAACCGTAAAGATTACAACACAGAACGTTCATTAGTAAAGCTCGTTGGAAAACGTCGCTCATTACTTGATTACTTAATGAAGTCTGATATTTTAAGGTATCGTGCAATAGTAAAGGAATTAGGATTAAGAAAATAATAACAAAAACCACGCCCTCCGCGTGGTTTTTATTTAAGTTCAAAAACTTTTAAAATTCATAAATAATAGAAGAAGCTAATTAGAGTTTTTCATTGGTCACACCACAACGACAACAACACAACACCAATGTTTAATTAGAATAAAAAAATTATGATACCAAAAGTATTTAGAGAGGTTATAGACCTCGGCGATGGAAGAGAAATTTCTATCGAAACAGGTAAACTTGCAAAACAAGCCCATGGATCCGTAGTAGTACAAATGGGCAAAGCTATGCTATTGTGTACGGTAGTTTCAAACTACAAACAATCGGATGTTAACTTTTTACCCCTAACTGTAGATTATCGTGAAAAATTTGCAGCAGCAGGACGTTATCCAGGTGGATTCTTTAAAAGAGAAGCCCGTCCTAGCGATGGCGAAGTATTAACAATGCGATTAGTGGACCGAGTGTTACGTCCATTATTCCCAAAAGATTACCATGCAGAGACACAAGTTATGATTCAACTTATGTCTCATGACGAAGATGTAATGCCCGATTCTTTAGCTGGTTTAGCAGCATCTGCAGCTATTCAGTTAAGTGATTTCCCATTTGAATGTCCAATTTCTGAAGTTCGTGTTGCTAGGGTCAATGGTGAATTGGTAATAAATCCAAGTCGTGCTCAATTAGCTGATTCTGATTTAGAAATGATGATTGGGGCTTCTGCAGATTCAGTGATGATGGTTGAAGGGGAAATGAATGAAATTTCTGAAGAAGAAATGGCAGATGCTATAAAATTTGCTCACGAAGCTATTAAAATTCAAGTCGCTGCGCAAATACGTCTTGCAGATGCATTTGGAAAAAAAGAAGTTCGCGAATATGAAACTGCTGAAGTAAATGAAAAACTAGAAAAACGTATTCACGACTTAGCTTATGATAAATGTTATGCAATTGCTAAAAAAGGAACTTCAAAATCAGAACGTGGTACTGCATTTGCTGAAGTTAAAGAAGAAGTAAAAGCCTCATTTACCGACGAAGAGAATGAAGAGTTTGGGCATCTTATTAGTGGATATTACAGCAAAGCCGAAAAAGAGGCTGTGCGTGAACTTACACTAAGTGAAGGTGTTCGTTTAGATGGACGTAAGACAGACGAAATCAGGCCAATTTGGTGTGAGATTGATTACTTACCTTCAACACATGGCTCAGCTGTATTTACGCGAGGAGAGACTCAGGCATTAGCTACAGTTACACTTGGAACTTCAAGAGATTCAAACAAAATTGACATGCCTTCACACGAAGGTGAAGAAAATTTTTATTTACACTACAACTTTCCACCTTTTTGTACCGGTGAAGCTAGACCATTAAGAGGTACTTCACGGCGTGAAGTTGGCCACGGAAATCTTGCACAAAGGGGATTAAAAGGAATGATTCCTGAAGACTGTCCTTATACAGTTAGAGTTGTATCCGAAGTATTAGAATCAAATGGATCTTCTTCAATGGCTACAGTTTGCGCTGGTACTATGGCACTGATGGATGCAGGGGTTAAAATACAAAGACCAGTTTCTGGTATTGCTATGGGTTTAATCTCTGATGGTGATCGTTACGCTGTACTTTCTGATATTTTGGGTGACGAAGATCACTTAGGTGATATGGATTTTAAGGTAACAGGTACTTCCGAAGGAATCACAGCATGTCAAATGGATATAAAAATAAAAGGACTTTCATACGAGATTCTTGTAAATGCCTTGAAGCAAGCACGTGCAGGACGTTTACACATTCTTGAAAAATTGACTGACACAATAGCTGTTCCTGCTGAAGATGTTAAACCACACTCTCCAAAAATGGTAACACGAACTATTCCAAATGAATTTATCGGAGCACTAATTGGTCCAGGAGGTAAAGTTATACAAGAACTTCAAAAAACAACTGGAACTACAATAGTAATAAACGAAGATCCAGTTACTGAGGAAGGTATTGTAGAAATACTTGGAACGGATCAAACCGGAATAGATGCTGTGTTAACCAAAATTGACTCTTTATTATTTAAGCCAACTGTAGGAAATAGCTACCAAGTTAAAGTAATAAAAATTCTTGATTTTGGAGCCGTTGTAGAGTATGTAGATGCGCCAGGAAATGAAGTTTTACTTCACGTTAGTGAATTAGCATGGGAACGTACTGAAAATGTAACTGATGTTGTGAACATGGGAGATGTTTTTGACGTTAAGTATTTCGGCCAAGATCCTAGAACTAGAAAAGAAAAAGTATCTCGTAAAGCATTATTAGAGAAGCCTGAAGGGTATGTTGCTAGACCGCCAAGAGATGATAAACGTTCTGGTGGACGCGATAATCGAAGACGTGACAATAGACGCTAGAGAATTAAATTTAGTTAAAGCTTAAAAACCGTTTTTTAATTAAAACGGTTTTTTTTGTAACATTTTTCAAAAATGACCGTATAACTTAATGACAAGAAAACCTAACAAAGACTTTAAATGAGACAGTTAAAAATTACAAAGCAGGTAACAAATAGGGAAACTGCATCCTTAGATAAATATCTTCAAGAAATTGGAAAAGTTGACTTAATTACTGCAGATGAAGAAGTTGAATTAGCACAACGAATTAAAGCAGGTGATCAAATTGCTTTAGAAAAATTAACCAAAGCTAACTTAAGATTTGTAGTTTCTGTTGCCAAGCAATATCAAAACCAAGGACTGACGCTTCCGGACTTAATTAATGAAGGGAATTTAGGATTAATTAAAGCTGCACAACGTTTCGATGAAACTAGAGGATTTAAGTTTATTTCTTATGCTGTTTGGTGGATTCGTCAATCAATTTTACAAGCTCTGGCAGAACAATCTCGAATTGTTAGATTACCACTAAATAAAATTGGCTCAATAAATAAAATTAACAAAACTTATGCTTTCCTAGAGCAATCACACGAACGTCCTCCAAGTGCTGAAGAAATTGCTAAGGAATTAGACATGACCATCAATGATGTAAAGGAATCGATGAAAAATTCTGGACGCCATGTTTCAATGGATGCTCCATTAGTGGAAGGTGAAGATTCCAACTTGTATGATGTTCTTCGTAGTGGAGAATCTCCAAATCCAGATAGAGATCTTTTGCATGAATCATTACGAACGGAAATTGAACGTGCCTTGGAAACATTAACACCAAGAGAAGCTGATGTAATTAGGTTGTACTTTGGACTTGGTAATCAGCATCCGATGACATTAGAAGAAATTGGAGAAACATTTGATTTAACACGAGAAAGAGTGCGTCAAATAAAAGAAAAAGCTATTCGTCGTTTAAAACACACATCAAGAAGTAAAATCCTAAAAACTTACTTAGGGTAAAACTACCACCCCTTCCAAACATAGTAGGGGTACTTTTTTTTAACTAAAAAAAAATAAATGAGTTCTATTAAAATTGCACCATCTGTTTTAGCAGCAGACTTCGCTAATCTTCAAAGAGATATAGAAATGATTAATGAAAGTAATGCAGACTGGTTTCACATTGACGTAATGGATGGTCATTTTGTTCCCAATATCTCTTACGGAATGCCTGTTATTAAGGCCATAAAAAAATATGCAAAAAAACCTCTTGATGTTCACTTAATGATTGAAAAACCCGAGAGGTATATTGAAGAATTTGCTAAGATAGGTGCAGATATTATAACTGTTCATTATGAATCTACTACACATCTACATAGAACTCTAACTCAAATTGAAGATGCTGGTTGTAAAGCTGGAATAGTACTAAATCTAACTACGCCAGTTAGTGTTTTAGAAGATATACTACCAAAGTGCTACATGGTACTACTCATGTCTATCAATCCTGGATTTGGTGGACAAAAGCTGGAGGATATTGTTTACAACAAAATCACTAAACTAAGAGAAATGGCTAATCAAAAAAAATTAAATACGCTTATCGAAATAGATGGTGGTGTCAATAGCGAAAATGCACAGAAACTTGTTCAAAGCGGTGCAAATGTCTTGGTTGCAGGAAGTTATATTTTTAAAAGTTCAAACCCTGCTAGTACTATTAACGATTTAAAAACATTGACATCTTCACAAATAAAATAAATTACGTAATCACCGTCATCAAAAAAATAAATCTCATATTTTAGTGAATAAATTTACTACTTGATTAATCCTAAGTATATAGATAGTTCGAATTTATTTAATGAAATTAAAAGAATTTATTT
>ERZ1046568.539-NODE-539-length-30689-cov-72.301495_pt1 | contig 30689 bp, 25 predicted proteins | sample MGYA00383092_ERZ1046568 | MGnify/ENA primary metagenome ERZ1046568 (study PRJEB29581, sample SAMEA5548362) | metagenome | biome: marine; feature: coastal; material: water | depth 1 m | study: Short-term variability in the microbial, nano- and picoplankton... | reverse complement strand
GGCTTCTGTCAGATAATTGATATCTTCATTTACTTCGCAGATTAATTTCATCTTATTTTCCTTTATCTCTTTTTTTATTCAGCAGGAGACGTTAATCTTCTAATGCCCCTAACTTGTAGCCCAGTGTGATCAGGAGAGGCGTCGCCCAACCTTACAGAATCAAACTGAAAAAATTTAAAATAAATTTTATCGTTTGGTCTAAGCCAAACATCAATATTTCCATCACCCTGAGTTTCTGCTACCGCCCAACAATCAGACTCTGTATTTGTATTCCACACTTCAACATCTGTATTTAATTCAACATCATTAGATTCAGTTGTTAAATTTATAACATCAGTGCAATATTCAAAAGGTTGTCCGGCAGACCAACTCATAATATAATCCTAATTCTAAATTCCCGACCTTGCGATCGGAGTAGCTTTAAAAGTATTTGCTCCACGCAGACCCTGTCCAGGCTCTAGGCTTAAAACTATAACTTCATTTGCTACCATAGTAAGAACAGCAAAGTCAGCATTGTCAGCAGCATTTCTGATAGTCACATTGCCAGCAGCGCCAGCAACCAAACGAACTGACTGGTCGCCTTTAACGCTAGTTGTCGCAGCAGCAAGCGGAACTGTATTAGCTAATACTTTCATTATTTGCCTCCAAACGCAACGTCTAATAGTTGGAACATACCCTCAGGCGATTTCTCCAACATTTTCTCAGCCTTTGCTTTATTAGCTGGCTTTAGTTTCTTAAGCATATTTAGCAAAGCTGCAGCAGTGGTCATATCGAGTTCTTCGCTCTTACCATTACCGAACTTAACTTTTTTAGCAGATTTGCTTTTTGTGATAGCTTGAAGTTGATCTACGACTTTGCCTTCCGACAAGTCAGATTCCTCATCGTCATCACACTCACAATCATCACCTTCGCCTTCACACTCAGGGCAAGTTTCTTCTTTCTTAGCTTTCCCTTCAGTAATCTCAGCACGGTCACCGTCAAACTGGTGATCGCCAGCTACAGGGTGCTTAGTTACAGTCATTTTATGCTTGTCAGCAAACTCTTTCTCACCCTTAGCTTTAGGTGCTAATTCTTTTTCTGGAGTTTCTCCAGCAGTTTTGCTCAAGTCATCAGCAGTGTTTTCTTCGGCAACGAATGATTTAAATCTTTTGATAGCCATTGCTATTCCTCTGTCGTAGTTTCTACTTCTTCTGGTTCATCTTGAGACATAAAACTAGCCTGAACATCAAACCGCTTTACATCTACAGCATCTCTTACTTTATCCATTAACAAATCATTGATAGTACTTTTAAATCCGTTTACATCTCCATCTGCTGCCATATTAACAGCGTCGATTGATGTAACAGTAACTTCTTCTTGCTCACTCATAATATTCTCCAAATTTATTTATACTTAAAAATCAGCATCATCATCTTCGCCATTATCTTCTTGGCCAATTTGATCATCGATTTCTTTAATTTCTTCTTCAGATTGCATTAATACATTTCTACGAATCCAATCTTGAGAATAGTATTTACCAGCAAACTGATCAACATCTTGTACCAAAGACAACCTTTCACGCAGTATCTCTGATTTCTTTAACTCAGCAAAGTGATTATCTTCAAGGAAGTCAAACCGCAGACCTTTCTTAATGTCAGCCCATTCATCCTTTGTGATAACACCTTTCAGTAGAAGTTGCTTTTCTAGTAGTATATAGAACAATTCGGCAAAGCGACTTCTGAGTCTAGCAATATACTTGGAGAACTTCAACTCATCTCTGTTGATTTCCGAAGCTCTACCAATATTAAACTGGTTTTCAGATTCTAACCTTGATACTGGTACGTTTAATGACTCATACAACTTTCTTCTGAAGTATTCAACATCGTCCATTTCACCAAGGTTTTGACCACCTGGAAGTGTACTAATTTCAGTACCGCTGCTTCCTTCTCTACGAGGTAGCCAATAATCTTCTAGCATAGTTAGATGCTTTCTGGAATCACGAACTTCACCAGAGTTGGCATCATATACTAACTTATTCTTATGCTTAACCATCATGTCGCGCAGGTATTGCTCAGCTTTAGCTTTAGGCAAGTTACCCACGTCTATATAAAATATCCTACGCTCTGGCGCACGAGCCAGACGGTAGATAACAGTCGCATCCTCAAGCATACGCAACTGATTCATTGGTTTTATAGCCTTATTTAAGTGACTCAAAACCATACTATTTCTTTCGTCCATCAACCCACTATGAGAGAATGCGATAGAGTCTAAAGAAATCTTAACACCCTGATTACCAGCAGATACACCTCGAGCGGAATAAACAAAATACTCATCATATTTCTTAGCCGATACTTGGGCATTACCTTGAATATTTGTATCTTTATTATCTCTTTTCTCGACTCTCATCTTTTTAATTTTACGAGGGTCAATATAACGCAATTCTTTGATACCATCCCTTGGGAATTTAGTATCGATCATGATATGATAATATATTCTCCCGTCAACATACCAGTTCCTAAAAATATCATATCCTTGATTATTAAAATTCAGTAAATCTAAGACTTCAACAAATTCTTCACGAATCCTATTCTTGATAGAAACAGGCTGTTTTATGTCATTAAGCACAACATCGACAGCGCCATCAGTATCGTCAAATATAATAGCCTCATTACACACATCGTCAATAGCTTTATCACATTCGCTCTGCAGGGACATTTCTCTATAACGAGTAATTAATGCTGCTTCGTTTTTGGCTGCACCATCTAGATCTACAGTTGTGCCGAAAGCACCGCCTTCGGTGACATTCAGAGCGCCATCTGTATTTGGTGGTGGCGCAAATGACTGTACCGTCGGAGGTAGGTCATCTTCTTTGCGCCCTATTTGAAAGCCGAATAGTTCTATAGCCATTATGGTATTTTCCTCATAATATTTGGGGTGTCATACTTATTTATATGAACACCCCATGATCACTTTCTAGGATTAAATCCCGCCAGCGTCGCCAGTAGTTCCGCCAACAACTTCCCAATAATCATACTGGAATGTCACGCCGAACTCCTGGATAGCTTCGCTGTCCCAAGCCAAATCAATAGCAGCAACTTCAGTTGGGTAAATACCAACGAAGTTGTAAACACGGAGAATAGACCCGTCTTTTGAGTATTGAGTAACCTGAGCATTCGACTTATACAAACTAGGAGCAGTTCCTCCAGCTGTAGTCACATTACCTTGAGCAGAGTTGATTGAATTTGACCACTGCTCCATAGCATTGCGAATAGCCATGTCTTCATCATTGATAATCGTGGGTGCCCACTCAGCATAAGTGCGGTTACCAGCAATTTTTACCTGACGACCGAAGTAAGGAACTTCGATAACGCCAAGAGTTGATGCTGGTACTTGAGCAGCTTTTACCATAAATGGTATTTGCGCATCAGCAACACCGTTGATTGGATTAGTAATCTGAACTTGGAAAAGTGAAGCACGAGCTCCACCCCCCTTCAAAGCTCCAGAGAACTCATTTACATTAAACGCCATTTTCGTATCTCCCGATTCTATACGTTATATTTATTACACTCGACCAACTACTTCAGAGAATTCTACACCGCTACGAACCGCAACGAAATTCAGCTGAATGAAGTTGATAGAACGAGCTGGTTTGATATAGATATCGCCGATAAATTCATTTCGGTCAATAACTTCTCCAGTATTGTTAGATCCGTCACATACTACTTGGAAGTCTGTGATACCACGTCGACCTTGTACGTCACGTAGGAATGGAACAACCAAATTAGTGAACTGGCTACGAGTAAACTCATCGTTGAATTCAAACAGAGTAAACTTAGCAGCAGTAGCAATAGCTTTTTCGAGAACGATAAACAAGCGACGAACATTGATACGATCAAAGGCAGATGGCTTGCTTAGCAAAGTTTTATCGCCAAACAATACAGTACCCTGTCCAGGTTGAGTGATAACTGGGTTAACACCTTTCTTGTACAGTTGATCACGATCACCCTTTCCTGGGTTGTAAGCCAACTTAACAACATTCTTCATGTTGCCACGGTTATAGCCAGCAGGTGAGTACCATGGGTCACGAGTCAAGTCAGTTTGAACCATAAGACCAGCGGTGTCGCCATTCAGTGGAGACCAACGATATACATCGTTATACTTGTCGTATAGATATTTCCAACCAGAATCCATAACTGCGTATGAAGTTGAAGATAAGCTGTCACGGAATGCGATAACATTATCTCTTGTATTGATACCAGCATTTACGACATCATCCTTTTCAGGAGAAAGAACCGCAAGGCAATCTTTACGAGATTCGGCAATATCAATTAACTTTAATGCTAGAGTTTGATCAGCGTTACCGCCTAATAAGAAGGAAACGTCAACATCTTCAGCTTGAGCAAACAAGTCATAACCAGTAATCTTTTGAGCAGCGGTCAGTAAAGTTGTACTATCAGTAGCATCTAATCCACCAGAAAATACAACGCCACGTGCTAGAGCCGAGATAGTGGCATCTCCAGTTCCACCAAAGGCAGAAGTTACAGACTCGGCAATTGTCTTACCAGCGTTAGTGAAGATTGCCCCATCAAAAGCAGCAATATATTGAGACTGAGTATTGAGCACATTAGCCCAGAAGTTTCCAGCGCCTTGTTCAGTTTTAGCATCAGAAGCAAGAGACAGACCAGTATATGATTCTAGGATTGAACCAGCTGTACCACTAAACTCACCACCAGCGTCAATTACAACTACATGGATCTCATCATTTACAGAACCGTTTCCTTCTGCATAAGAAGAAGTTCCTGGAGCTGAATCAAATACATCAGAGAATTCCCAGTGGCGAACGATTGGAGCAGCAGCGCCAACAGTAGATACAGAATCACCTTTATATTTTGATGTTAAAGTGATTAATACATCATCTAGTACTGGGTCACCACTACCATCAACATCACTATCCAAATCAGACACAGCTGCTGCGATTGATTTGATTTTGTGACGTCTTTTTTCAGCACCTAGCTCAATGATATCACCAACAGCCAATTCATTAGTTACTTCAGCGAGGTTCGTGACATCAAGAACCTTTAATTGGTCACTGTTTCTGTCAATAGTAACAGTGAAGTCTATTGTGGTTGAGCTGCTGTAATCTACCGAATCACGGCAAACAGAAACTTTAAGAGAGTTACCTAGTGCTCCAGGATACTTACCGAAGAAGAAAGAACCGTTAGATGGTGCTGCTGTTGGCCAGTCAGTGCTATCAGCGCCTTGCTTAAACAAAGCAGCGTCGCCAGTTACTTGAGCAGAGTTTAACGCACCAGTCGGGGTTTCACGAACAACATACAGCGCATTGCCGTATGCTAAGAAGTTTGCTGCTGTGAAGAAATCCTCAGCAGTATTATTGTTGGGTTTTTGGAAAATGTTCACAAGACGATCTTCAGAATCAACTAATACACGTGTACCAGCTGGACCCCAACGGAACTCACCTACTAAACCACCTTCTGTGGTTGCTACGGCAGGCACTACCGTTGTGAGATCAATCTCACTTACATTAACTCCAGGACTTACTTGGAAAGGCATTGCTATTCTCCTTAAAAAATAGAGTTTTTATAGTTATTCAACTGATGATATTTATAAAAACCTGATGTTTAGTAATTGTCAAAGTTCCCAGCAGTTACATATCCATTCATATCGAATGGCTCCTGCGTAGGATACTCTATAACATTTTCATCTGGAAGACCATCATCGTGGAAACCAAATGGTAATAAATTGTCCATCATCTCTTTATCAGATTTCTCTTTAAGCTCAATCAGTGTATTAATGTCTGTAATTTCTTTAAAGTATGCTTGATCAGACAACCAAGCAAATAAAACAAGGCACATGACCAGATCATCATGCGCACCCGACTCAGCTTCAAACGAATTTCTTTTCCTTGAAAATGTAGATAATTCCTTTATCGTTTGAAAATCATTTATTATCAACTGGTCTTGTTCAATTAAAAGTTTTAAAATTGAACAGCCAACCGACTTAACTGTTTTTGTTGTTCTTATACCCTTATCGCAACGCTTACTATACCCAGCAGATATTCTCTTACCAGACCTCCCTGCGCTTTCGGTGAATAGTATGTTCTCATACTCAAACTCAAAATGCAATAATTCTGCAACCTGCTCACCAATATCATTAATTTCTATCAGGGTTGTTGCGTCATTATACGATTTACACGCTCTATATATTACTTCGGCATATTCTGCTGGAGTGATGTAGTTATCCCTATACACACAAACTTGCCTATATGGCATTTCAGTTACATCTATAATCTGAAATGCGGAATAATCTAATCCTTTACCACGAGAAACGTCAACAACGCAAGCGTATGCTCTGCCATCTTGTTGCCTTTCATACTGTTTCATCGTACCATTATCTATAGCTGGTTCTTTAGTTACCATTGATTTTAGCTTACTGCCTTCAATTAATGTACCCGAACTCCCTAAGAACTGACACTCATATTCCTGGGAAAACTTTTCATAATCAAAGTCCATCGCCTGTAAGGTTTCTAGCTTCCACTTATCATCTCTTCCTGGAACATCCTTCCATAAAACTTCGACAAACTCATAACCATTAGTTCCTTCTCTTGCGCCTTCGCATGTTTTGTAGAAGTGATTCAATCCGTTTGGGGTTGACGTTAGTAGAATCTTAGTAGTATCACCAGATGATATTGTTGGGAATACAGAAGCAAAGAACTCATCCCAGTTTTCAACAAACGCAGTCTCATCAATATACAGGAACGATACCGACTTACCACGAATACCAGATGAAGAAGTCGCAGCAGCAATAATCTTGCATCCGTTTTCAAACTGAACCGAACCCTTGTTCCATTCAACTACGCCTTGTTGCATCCACTGGGGTAATGCTTCATATGCTATTTTAATACGATCAAGGATCTCACGGGCAGCATCGCCCTTGTTGGCTAGGAGTGCTACAGTTTTATGTTCTTGAAACAATATAAAATGCAGGATAACCGCCACGGCAGTTGTAGTCTTACCAGCCTGCCTGGAAGTTACAACAGCAGCACGTCTATTGTGAGAAATCTTATTAATAATCTCACGCTGATAATCATAGAGATTCATGGGTATTAATCCACGATCAACATGTACTATCTGAATATACTTTTCGGCAAAATATATCGGGTCTGAGGAACACTTTATAAATTCCTTAACATGATCATGCTCCCATTGTATCTGAACGCCTTTGCGCTTTAGGAGTTGATTGCCGTTGTATGTTTCACTAGCCACGTGGAACTATGCCCTCTTCCCACAACCTTTCTCTGTTAGCAAGGTGGGCTTCTTTAATGTCATCTTTACTTTGACCATGATATTCAACAGCATGACCTTCCTCAATCATAACCTTAGTGGCTGGTCGCCAAGAATCAGTCTTAGCGCAATACACATCAAAGTCGCCAAGAATACGACCAAATTTCCCCTTCATGTCCTCCCCAGACTTACTCACTTGCGTTCTAAGGACTGATGTTTTTCCGAGTAACCCTTTGAGTCTTTCCTTCGCAGCTAAACCGAACTTCTTTTCAACCAAGTCGCGAGTTCTTGATTCAGGGGTATCAATCCCCATAACACGAACACGCTCATCGCGCATCCAGACACCAAATCCCAGATCAATATCTACATCGACTGTATCACCGTCAACCACTTTTACCACTTTACATTTATAATCATACATCTTCGACATCGCCTTTAATTAATTTTTGTAACTCAGAAGTGCTTCCTACGAATAATGCGTTAGTCACGCTATTTGGACCTTTCTGCTCATCTTCTTTTCTGAGGGATTTTACTTTCTTTTGTATTTCGAGTAAATCTTTATTAGCATCAACTAGTGTCTTAGTCAGCTGCGAAACGACCTCAAACGCTCTTGGGTGCTCACTAGCCTTTGCTAAGTGTACTAGTTCGTCAAGGGCAGAACTCCCCTTTTCAATAACATCGTAAAGGTTTTCTCTTGCGTATGTGTAATCTTTTGCTATATCGTCGGGCAGGTCAGTTCTTTCTTCTCGAACGATTGGAGGCTTACTATCATCTACCAATTCAGACTCTACATCAAATATTTGATTCAAATTGTCTGTTACTATATTTTTCATAATTAATGCTCATATTATTATCTTGTTTCACCATCGAAAAAGTCTTCACTATCGAACGCAAACCCGAAATCAGAATCAGCTGATATAGTTCCTGGGGAAACGCTATCGGCTGATATTGTAGTTGGCGATCCATCTGCCAATAGTCCAGGTGTCAATACCAACCGCTTATTTGGACCCTCAGCTGCGTTCACCAACGTATCGCCAGAAGGTATGTTAAAGTCAACAACAGTTCTTTTAATAGTACCCTTATTAGAAACTGGACCGAAGATATAACCCTTGACGACAAAGTTAAAAGAGTATATAATAGCTCTGCGAGTTTGAAAATCTGCTTCATATGTATCTTCAATCGTCATCCCTTGAAGTACCGTTGGGATATCATAGTATTGATCTATCTCTGAAACCAACTTCACGCTATGTGTAAATTCTGGTCTGAAGTATGGCAATATCTGCTCAACAACCTGAACCGCATCTTCATTGTTAGTAAACATAGCCGATAACGTAATACTTATATCATAAGGAACAGGTGTAAATTGTGAACGCAGAGTGCTACTACTATCACCATTAATAGAAGTATTTCTCTGCATCTTATTAAGAGTTCTGGTTGGGGAGTATGCCATATCAGTTACTTCAAATGACATTCTTGGCAACTGAGTTGCTACTTGCCTATCCAGTCCTGGATCTTGATTCAACCTAGCAAGGAACTTTTCTTTTGGACCATATGCTATCGGAACTCTAATCCCCTGTACTCTATTTCCTTGCTTGTCATAACGAACAACATCAATATCGTTAAACATTGAGCCAAACATTATAATATATTTTCGGATTGCTCCGTGATAAAAATGACCGCCAAACATTACCAACTCTCCCCTTCGCTAAATGGGTTCATCTCGCTGAAGTCTATGAAGTCAATAGCACCAGATTTATATTGCTCATTAGTTGCACCTGTATCGCTATCTTCAGGCTTTTTAGCCACCGAAGCTTCGACGGTAATTAGTTCGTCGTTTTCAGTATTCAGGGCAGAACCATCTTCTAGTAACAGTTCCTCTAAGTAATCGCCACCATAAACATCTTCAATCGCATCAATAGCGTTGATGCCAGTGTCAATTCGTTCATGACTATACTCAAACAACTCGCAACGAAGGTCATATGTCTGTAACGACCCCATCTGATAAAATACAGATTCGTGCTCAACAAACTTCACTTCAAATACTTTATTATTTAACGGGAAGTAAATTAAGTCTCCCTCGGCAGGTCGACCAATATCTTTAGTTGTATCCTCAACTGATATTTCTTCACCAAATCTTCTTTGTGATACTGTAAGAACCATTTCGTCACGGATCTCAACATTAAACTTGGAAAGGAAATCGCCTTCACCCTCAAACCCATCAACTGACTTGATATACATTTCTATCATATATGCATGATCAAACTTAGATAGTGTGTCTTCACCAAATATCAAATCTTCAGCGACAAGCGTTCTTGGCATATAATAGCAATCAACCCCATAAATTTTAATTGATTCGATGATCAAATCTTCTATAAGGTTTTGTTCGCCACTAAGCGAATGGTTGTTAAAATACAAGTTTGTAGTTGGCATAATCTAGCCTATCATATCCATGGCTGGCATGGAGAAATTCTTCTGCACTTCTTCTTCGAGTTTTTGTATTTCTTCGGTTGCTTCTTGCCAAATCGTTTGACCATTAAATGTCACACCACCTGGAAGTTGCATTCCTTCAAACTTTTTAAGGTTTTCGCCCCACTGCCTTTTTATCAGCGCAGTTGTATATTGACGTAGCCACCAATCGCCCCAAACGCCCGTATTCACGCTTGTGTCTAAGACTTGGTAGCATTCGACAATAATATAAGTCCCAACTGGTGCTCTTAGTTTCCAGTCCATATCAATATGAATCTTATCAGTATGGCGGTTATATCTTAATGGTTGCTTGCCCACAAGAATTTCTTCAAGCATAGCAATTCGTTCCATTGAAGCTACATAGTTTTGTAGTTTCTCTCCAGCCCAATCGTGGACTTCATTTAGAGTTATTTGGTATCTTAGATTGAATAGGTTATTTGCCTGTAATCCAGTTCCTATTGGGAAGATATTAATAACACCAGTTATGGTATCTGGAACTGTGATATATCCATTGTCGATATCTGTTTGGGTGACTTGGTGTTTTCTATATGTACGCTCGGTGCCGTCATAGTGATAATCGCGATAGAACGCAAGAGCATCATCAATTCTATCGGCAACTTGATCATCGTCAACATTAATTTCTACGACAGGCGCACCAAGTCTACGAAGGCAATAATCTTTTAATTGTGTTCTAGATGTGGGGTTCGCCATATTAAGAGTCTCAAATTAGTTTATTCTGACTCTATTTATAACAGCTGGAACCTGTGGGGTTAGCCCCATAATGCCTTTGCTCGAATTAGTCGCCTAGCGGAATTGCTACTTCCCTTATATTCTGCCTGAATGTTAAGAACAGTGTAATCCCTAGTTGCAGCATCATGATAGAATCTAAGTTGGTATTCGTAAAGCCCCCCTGAGTTAAGTCGCACCAAGGCGGTCTTGAAATTACCGTTTGAGCCACGTTGGTAAACTCCAAAAGCACTGACGCATCTAGTTCCGGAACCAAACTCTTCCCCTGCGAAATCGCTTGTCCCATGTGCTCCATATTGCCAGCTATCTTGTGGAACCATAGTTTTGGGGGTTATATCATGAACCTGGCCAGTCCATTCGCCCTGATTTCCTTCACGCACTCCGTTGCTAGCAACTGTTTCGCCATGCTTATATTCATAGCTTGCTGGGTTCGATCCATTTTTTTCTGTCATTGCAAGAACCACCCCATGACTATCGTCCAGGGAAGCGTAATAATTTTCTACTCGCCACCTCGATCTCATTGACCTTATATACTGGACATTTCCAATATCAACCACGAATTTGTGTGTTATGCTTCTTGTAAATCCGCTTCCTGGATACGTCCTGTTAGAAAATTCCCTGACATTAGAGACCATTATGTGCAACTTACCGCCATTGTAGTTGTAATCAGTTTGTATTTCTGTATGGGCACGGCAAGGCGATATTACGTATCTAGAATTTCCCTCTGATGTGACGTGGAATGGTCCTGAGGCCAAGGATAAAGTAAGCCCATCATCATAGCTACCACCAGCGATATCCGAATCGTAGGATCCAGTATCCCCGCCACTGAAATGGGGTGTGGCATCCCAATCAGCTAAAGTTGTTCCGTGATTTTCCCAATCGTAGCCCCCCATATCTTGAATTGAATATCCGCCATGAGTGGAATGGGCGAATGGATCGCTAATCCCAATAAAACCTTTGTATAATATTGCCGTTTTGCATAGAGAATGGTGACTGAGTCCTTGATAGTATGTACCGCCATCTGGGTCTTCGCTTTGATAACGAGACCACGAATATCTTATGAGCTCATCGTGTATCGATGGATGGGCTTCAATAGCCTCATTGACTTCAGTTTCGATTCTTGTGTAGCGTATGTTGGAGCTTGGGACTGCCATAAAATCATTCTCTAGAGCTTGTTTACTCTATTTATAAAACTTTGTCAGCCTTTCATAAGCGTTGTGTAAAGATTTTTCTGATGAATTATTCGGAAGGTCAATCAACCCCTTTTCTTCCCCATTAAAATATTCAAACTGCCCGTTAGTTCCAAACTTTAAAACATTTGGGCTGTATGGGTATGGGTAATCTACAGTTAGTAAAGGCAAATCGAGCTGTTGTATATTTCCTTCTTCTTCCATCTTATAGACTTCATTATTGTATTTTTCCATCCACGCCCAATCCTTTCCTTGATTGACCTCATTAAATACAGTTCCCGGAGTTCTTTGGTCGTAGATATATGTTGGTTGCATTTCATCATTACACCTAATATCTAAATCTTCTGTTACGTGTCTATGTTTAAGTTCGAAGTAAAAAATAGTATCTTCCCCAACAATTAAGTGTTCTGGGAATCTGGTCTTCGCTGCTTCCTTGCCGACCCACGTGACCCTACAATGCGCCTCGTTGGCTTCGCAATATTTCTCTTGTAGTCTATAAAATTCATGATGCCACTTTCCTTGCTTCTCAGCCATTTCTTGAGTGCATCCCATAGCACGTAGATTACCAACAACGTCTGACTTACGAATAGAATCCCAATTAGCTGTGAAGAATTGAATAACTTTGTATGGTATATCCTCGAGCCTCAAAGTCGTGTGGTTTACACCTTTCTCCGCCATCAATTCATAGTCAGCCATTGTTGATATTTGATTCTTCAAACAAATGGCTTGTGGTGGGTTGTGTTGTTCAGCAACAGCTTGATACATATAAACGCCATGAGGAGTCAAATAATCATCACCGTCAATCATGACCATATAATCATTATCGCTTTCAGAGAATAGTTCTAGCATGCGGTTCTTACCATATGCTGGCGTTCCGTTAGATTCAGTTATATGGTATTCAATTCCTTCTTCTTCGCACCATTCTGTTGCAGCTTCTATGTGCGCATCGCTTAATGAGTTGATAACAACAACCAATTGGCTCTTTGGTATGTTACTATACTCTGGGTCAATGTGCCTTCTTAGTGCTGGCATTTTACTCGAAGTCAATACATAAAACTTCATCTTATGGTTATGGGCTTCGCCGCAATCACAATTCATTTAATTTATATCTCCATTATATCTAGACGACCACATAGTAAGGCTATATTTTACACCTTTAGTTAATTCTGAACATTCATGACCATGAGTCACTTGCCCTGGAAACATAATCGCTTTACCAACAGGAACGTGCTCATTAGTTATCCCTTGTCTGGGGAATTTTAAAATAGCACCCTCATAATCGTCATTTAGTTTAACTGAACCTGTAACCAAACTGGCATCAGTATGTAACCTTAAACTGGTTTGTGTATCAAGAGCATATCTCATGGCAAATGCATCGCGAAGCCCATACATCTCCATCGGCTTCCAAAACCTTTCTATATGCGGATATAAGTTCCGTTCCCAATGGCTTTTCATCTCATCCCATAAACCAAGTTGTTTTATTCTTATCTCTTGGGCTGGGAACTTGTCGCCTTCCATCCCTTTCCAACCACCATGCTTTTCAGAAAGTTCTATCATTCTTTCGCATTGGTCTTGAGTCATGAAGTCAACTATGAACATATCCCGATCGATTATATCAATTCCATTATATATAGGAATAAATAAATCAGGAGATTTTGAGATAACCTTACTCGATATTTTCTCTAACTTTTCCTTTGCTTCGTCGCCACCATTTCCGTGATATATACAAGGTCTGCACCCAGTACTGTTATTAGCAAGTTGACCGTTAGAGGTTATGTCAACGCCAACATCATGACATTGAAAGATGTAACACTCATAGTCTAGCTTAATATCATATTTACCTGAAAGAAACGCTTTCTGGAAGAATAGTTGGTCGTCCGAATTGTTTTTGATATCAGAGTCTTCAAGTATCTTTTTGAGTTCCGAAACAACGCCTATGAACATACCGCTATTTAGATATTTGTACTTAGTGTCGAACTCAGTGGCTGATTGGCGTTTAATAAAATCTTTCTTTAGTTTCTTATCTGGCCAAATGTATTGCTCAGCAGCGAAAAGAACCTTCGTATTAAACGCCAAATACCTTTTGGTAATTTGATCCAAGCCGTCATTATAAACAATGTCATATGCATCTGTAAAGAGAATGACGTCATTATCTGGCAAATTCTCTATATGATTTTTGAGTAAATTGACTTTATGACCACCACCTTCTGCTGACATATCAGTTCCTTCCCAAACTACATTATTGCCAAGGTTGGTTGGGTAGACACCGTTGAGGGCAGCTGACGTGTTCATTGCTGAACACTTCTTGCGGTCAGTTCCTACCGTTAAAGCGTGGGTATTGAAGTCAATAAACCACTCATCTTCAGAATTAGGCTCTACGTCTGACGGCAATATGCTTCTTGATTGTTGCTTAACAGAGTCAACTTTAAGCGCACAAGGTTTTAGGTGCGGGAGCATATATGGAAGGTATTCGTCAGCTGGTATAATCTGTTTGAGGAATGTTGTATCCATTAAAATTTTAGCAGATTCTGGGGTTATGATATATGCGGTTGTATTGTATGGATATGCGGGAACTTCAATTATATCATTAATATTTTCAACACGATCAGGAGTATTTTCATTTCTCTGAAGGTATATTAGGTTATATTCTTCCAACAAGGATTCATAATATTGTTCGTCATATGAATCGCCTATGATAGCATCATCTTCTAAAATCAATAATGGTTCATCTATTTCTAAACAATAAGCCCAAGCGTTCCTATGAGAAATCGAGCAAGCAACTTCTCCTCTGGTCAGTTTTCTATTCTTATATGGGTCTCGCCAACTTAGATTAGTTGACATCCCATTTTTTCTGAGTAAGTCGTATGATAAAATATCTTTATCTGTGGCGTCAAAAAAGAACCAATCTTCCAAAGAGCTGTTCTTTTCTTCAAAGTGGGTTCTTCTCTCAGTTCTTTTTGCCAGACTTATGACAAGTTTTTTCATTATATCTCCATCAAAAATATATTGCGTCAATCTCTATTATAACTTAACCTTATTTATATGTCAAGATAAATTCTCTAATGTTCCTTGCATATCGATGAGCCTTATACTCAAGCCATCATTCCACTTAGGGTTAGATGATGTACTGCTTGGGTATGCTATTCTCTGCCCGCCTGTTGGTGGGTATATACTTACAGCATATAAAGTGCTAACGCTTGAAGTGTTTGGTCTAGGTGTTATACTAGTCTGACTCTCGAAGAAACGTGGTACTTTATTAATTTCTCCCTGCGACAATGACCATATAAGCGTTGTTGTAGTATCGCTATAACTTGTATCAGAACCAGCAACATTAATAGTGGCGCTCACAAAATTATTGGCATTCATTTCTATAGCCGATCCACTGCCTGTTTGTGCTGTTACCAGATTATCATCAGCAATGCTACTAAATGCTCCCTTCAATACCATTACCGCCTGACCTGTCGTCTTTTGTCCAGTATTGACGTCATTCTTCTTGCCATCATACCTAAAGTGGAAATTTACAATCTCTGTTGTTACAACCTTACCTTTCGAATCGCTATAATTTCCTACAAGCCACTTAGAGCCATCGCGACCCGAGTCCCTCCTAGTATCAATGCCATTTCCCCAAACGCCACCATAAGGAACTTTATCTAGCATATGCTCGTGCATATAAGCATTTGTCAATCCATCGCTATCTGGATCGAACGATGATGTACGCTTAACCCAACTTATATTTTTCGATGGTGCAACAGAACTACTAACAGATGTGGCGATGCTGTTTGCTACCCTAATTTCGAATGCATTATCCTCAAACGCATAGCCGTCTGGGTCGACCATCATTCTCCACTGAGGAATCTGAACAGACCTTCTGCTATTATATCCAACGTTCACGGTGTAAGCATCCATACTGCCATCAGATGGACCACCAGCAATTGATTCGATTGTGGAATAACCAACAAACCCAGCATCCATTGTAAAATTTTCTCTATGGTTTGCTCGAGTGTCTTGAGCGTATAGCTCAAATCTAAGATCGGTTTTTGATGTCTGATCCCCAAGCGAATATACTATAGGAACCCTGACAGTTTGTTCTGAGAATGGAGGAACAGTCACTTTAGTTGGGTTCGCATACCCAATATTAACCCAATTCCCTGATGCGTTAAATCCAGATGGACTCCACTCTAATATTTGATTGCTGGGAATATTTTGGTAAACGCCATCACCATCAGGGCTATCATTTCCTGGATACCGTTGCAACTGAATATATGTATTAGTCCCATTGAACCAAATACCATAAACCAAAGCATGATTACTACCAGCTTGACCGTCTCCTTTATATGCAACTTTACCATGAGAACCCATTTTTTCAGTAACATCGCCAGAAACAACTAGCATTGGACCGTTTCTACTGTTATCCTTCTGATATATCGACTCAATGTCATCGAGGTAATCATTATTGCCAGAAAGAGATGCTTCAGCAGTATATGCAGCTATAACTGTTCCGACTTCTTCTGTTTGACTACCTTTACTCTTGAACTCGGGAATAATAGTCAACCCCATAGGATAGTTGTCAGCAGAAGAGTTTATCAGTCTAACTGTAGCGTATAAGTTTACGAACTGTCTCTTTTTCAGCCCATTCACACTAGCATAACCTGGACCAAGTTCTGGTTTTGGTATAGTAAACCCATAACCAGCAAAAGTGATATTCGTGCCGTTTGTCCCATCACCAGCATAAAGAGATCTGTTATACGCAACGTTGTTGTCACGTACTGGTATATGGGCATTAAACTGTTGCCTTACGCTGTACACTTCGTTCAAGTGCCCAGCAATTTTATCTGGAGTTAGTGAATCACTTGTTAACGCACCGCCATTTAGGAATGCGTTTTCTCCAGTTAGTTCTTCATAAGAAGTGGTTCCAGCAGCTGTGTTAACAGCCGTCTCAGCTCTGAAAACTCTACCCGATGGTATGTGCCAATAGACGTCATTCACCAGTACGTCATCAGAACCTCTAAATGATTGAATATCATCAGTTTTAGATGCATCAGCAACTGGACTATTTCCGTCTACATCAAATACAATAGCATTACCAGCTGAGCCAACAGAACCAGTAACGCCCTTATTGCCTTTGTCTCCATCATCACCTTTAGCGCCAGTTTGACCTTTGTCGCCTGTGTTACCTTTGTCGCCATCATCACCTTTGTCGCCATCATCACCTTTGTCGCCATCATCACCTTTGTCGCCATCATCACCTTTGGCGCCAGTTTGACCTTTGTCGCCATCATCACCTTTGGCGCCTGTGTTACCTTTCGAACCTATAGCGCCCTTGATACCTTTATCGCCATCATCACCTTTGGCGCCTGTATCGCCCTTGATACCTTTATCGCCATCATCACCTTTGGCACCAACCTCACCTTTCTGACCAGTTACGCCCTGATCACCCTTAGCACCAGTTTGACCCTGCTGACCTTTGACGCCAACCTCACCTTTTACACCAACCTCACCTTTCTGACCAGTTACGCCCTGATCACCCTTAGCACCAGTTTGACCCTGCTGACCTTTTAAACCAACCTCACCTTTGGCGCCAGTTTGACCTTGATCACCTTTACCACCTTTATCGCCATCATCACCTTTATCACCATCATCACCTTTGGCGCCAGTTTGACCTTTGTCGCCAGTAGCACCTTGGGAACCTTTAGCGCCTGTATCACCTTTGTCGCCATCAGAACCTTTCTGACCAGTTACGCCTTGATCACCTTTACCACCTTTATCGCCATCATCACCTTTAGCGCCAATTATGCCCTTAACACCAACTTCACCTTTTGCGCCAACCTCACCCTGAGCACCTTTTACACCAACCTCACCTTTATCGCCATCATCACCTTTGGCGCCAATTATACCCTTAACACCAACTTCACCTTTTACACCAACCTCACCTTTGGCACCAGTTTGACCCTGATCACCCTTTAAACCGACTAATCCTCGTGGACCTTGTGCACCTTGGGAACCTTTCTGACCTGTATCGCCTTCTGCGCCTTTATCGCCTGTGTTACCTTTCGAACCTGTAGCTCCCTTGGCACCCTTATCCCCATCATCACCCTTAACACCAACTTCACCCTTTACACCAACCTCACCTTTCTGACCAGTTACGCCCTGATCACCCTTAGCACCAGTTACGCCTTGATCACCTTTACCACCTTTATCGCCATCATCACCTTTCGCACCAGTTTCGCCTTGATCGCCTTTAGCTCCTGTGTTACCTTTCGAGCCAATTTCCCCTTTGGCGCCTTGCTCGCCCTGATCGCCCTGAGAACCTTTAGCGCCTGTGTTACCTTTCGCACCTGTGTCGCCTTGATCGCCTTTGGCGCCTTGCTCACCCTGACCGCCCTTGAGACCCTTATCGCCTTGAGAACCTTTATCCCCAGTAGCGCCTTGAGCGCCCTTAGCTCCACCTTCGCCTTTTTGACCTTGTGGACCACCACCACCAACGCCACCTGGAGTTCCTTGTTCGCCTTGAGCGCCTTTGTCTCCAATATCACCCTTGCCGCCACCAGCGCCTTGATCTCCTTTATCGCCTGTTTGACCTATCTCGCCTTTCTGCCCCTTAGAGCCTTGAGTTCCCTTTGCGCCAACTTCACCTTTCAGCCCTGTGCTCGATCCAACCCACTGTCCGCTTGCGTTTATTATTTCGGAACCAGAGATGCCGATATTTCCGTCTACATCTAATAGCTGAGTAGGGTTGTCCTTACCTATACCAACTTTGCCGTCAAATTCAGCAAGTCTTATTTCGCCATCATTATCAACTTCAATAGAAGGAACGCCAGAAGAATCATTTACAGAAAATATCGTACCAGTAAGGTCATTGGTGACAGAGAACAGTTCCCCAGCGCTACCGTCAATTTTTATTGAGGATTTGCTTCCATCAAATTCAGTTGTAAGTGTTATAGTATCTGTGCTAGATGAATCTGCACCTTTGAATTCAATCTTAGGATCATCAGTAGAAGAACCCTTATTCGGGGTTATGATTATATTTTTATCTGAATTTGCCATTAACTATTCCTAGTTTTCCTATGCTATTTATAACCAATTAAGGCGTGGTTATGTTTTGAATAAACTCATCGATTTCAGACTCAACGCTAGAAGAAAATGTTATTGTTATTCTGTTGTCATTGCTGATAGCTCTATGCGGAACCACGTTTGTTTTACTCCACTTTGTCTTTTTAACAGACCAACCAATATCATCATTCACTCTTATTGTTTCTTCGCCATCCCTATACTCGAAAAAGCTATTTCCTGCTTGACTGTATGTGCATATTGCGTTATAATAATCAAAGTTCTCATTAGTATGCCAATTAATATGACCATTGTTGCTAGGATAATATACAAACAAAGTACATAGTAAATTATACTGATCTATAATGTCATACCTAAACTGCCTTGCTATATCTAATACTGTTTGATTCGGTCCATCAGCTTCTATTAAGTTACAAAGGTAAATTGATTCTGGGAACGCATCCCCTCTGTTGACACCACTTATGACAGAATAGTTGAAAGACGAGTAATTTTCCAATACTGCGTCAGATATATCGTTAAACCTGCTGTCAACTATACTGATGTTAGATACCATATCTACCTCTTAGGGCATTAAAATTTTGCTTAATTTCATTTACAGTGAGCGCTTTATCATAAAAAGAAAGAACACTTGCCCTACCATAAAAGCTCTGCGAATAAAGGTATGAAGGATGACCAGTTGAGCTTCCGAATTTATTCGGTTTAAAATACTCATTAGTCGGGTTTTGTCCCGATGTCATATCTCCAGTATAGAACAGTTCGCCATTCTTATACCAACGCACTGGTCTATCCGTTTCTGAATTAGCAAAAACAACAGCAATATTATGCCAGTAATCTTTATCTAGACTTACACCACTAGTCCCGAAACTATAACCGTTTTGCCTAACTGCCTCTGTCCTAAACCCCCCACTAGTTGAAGAACCTTTATATTCTATATGGTTTATCGTACCGCTACCAACAAACAACCCATGACCATTGGGTTGGTCTTCATCTATTTTCATCCACCACTGATATGTAACGCCATTAGTCTTTGTTTCTGGGGCAGTTGTGGTTACAGTATCTGGTAATGTTATGTGCGCACCAAGTGGAGACCCATCATACTCACCGCTACCATCAAAAATAAATGCGCCATCAGAATGCGTAACGTCATTCATTGTAGATGTATTACCATTACCTGTCATATCGTAAATAGTTGTACCAGTTCCTGGATATGACTTGGGGTTAGCAGCATCTATGTACATAGTCATGCTGTCCATCACAACCTTTGGGCCATGGGCTCTACTCATTAAACATTCGCCTCATATTCTTCTTGAGATATTGATGCTATAATGGGTTCACCATCCTCATCTAAATTGTTTGAGTCGACGAAATAATATTCGCCATCAAGTTCTATAAATTCATCCATCATCTAAACCTATCTGATTGCAAAAAACTTTCTGGCAAGGCAGAGTCATGAGAATTAATTTCTCCGAAAAACAAATTATCCATAACATACCTAGCCGAGTCGCCATCCTGCTCAAACCTATGATTATAGTTCCTGAGATTCAAAAATTTAACCGATTTAGTTCCATATCTAAACTGACATCTAGAAGCAACAGCATTAAATCCATTATAGTTTCCACTATTCCTGGCTTCACCAGTTATAGTTGCGCTAAATGTTTTCCAAGTTTCTGGATATTCAGGATTGCCCAGAGTGTAGTGATATGTGCTTCCAGCTCTAGCGTTTGATACATATGTCCCTGTCGGATAATTTCCATTTGAATCCTGATAGTCAGAACCCCAATCAGGTAAACCAGCGTTCAAAGTTATCCTCCATTCACCGCCACCTATGTTTGTAATTGCATTCTGAGAATATGCTCCGATTTTATTTCCATTAGAGTCGGTAGTACTCCACGTCAACCATTTTCTAGTGTACCCTCCAGAATATGGATACTTATCCCCAACAAAAAAATTAACTGCCCTTTGGTGAAATGTTGCGTGATTAGTAAACCCTGAACCATCAGCAACATAAATTTCCGTATCTCCTGGGCTTGCGTCTCTTGTTAGTTGCGTATCTCCCAATCCCTTTTGGTGATGTAGGTGAACGCCATAGCCATCTTCATCAAGGCAATGCATTCCTATGTGACCGCTTCCTAGTCGATTATTGTAACTTCGGGTTATGGTTTTTACTGAGTATGCTAATTGATATACTTTTGAAGTATCTACTGGAATTATTTGACTTCCTATCGCACCAGAGCCATATTGGTTATCGCCCATATACAATGAACCGCCATTGCTCAGGTAATCACCAGAATCAGTTCTCCTAGTCATCCATGTGAAGTTGGAATTATCTTTTAATTGACCAGCCCCATTATCAAATAAGCCAGTAGTAGACCTACTGTATATTGCGCTCATACTCAACCTCTAGCTTATCAACATCCTTACGTTCGCCGAATATTGTATAGAAGCATTCGCCCTCGCAATGAATATACACTTTATTATTTTCTATCTTCTCTACATAAAGGTCTTGAGCTGAACCAATCGCAGTTAAATTCACAGTGATGGTTTCCTCGTCTACAAGTCCTGTCCAATGCTCTGGAAGCTCCACACAACCGCCTGCGCTTCTACCCCTGACATATACCCCTAGCTCTGGACCCTCTAAAGATCCGTATCTTAGTCTGTGACCGTCTTTGGTTGGGTGCTCAATATCAAACGACTTAGTAGTTGCTGCGAACGAACCATTAACTTCAAGTTTATGACCAGGAGTAGTAGTGCCGATACCAACATTACCATCATCTTTAATTTTTACTTGCGAAGTAAATGTATCGCTTTGAACTTTACCTATATCAAAACCCCAACCAGTTCCGTCTGTGTCGTACCAAAGGTTGCCTCTTGACGGGCTAGAACTAGTCCCATAATTGAATCCTACTGCACCTGTTGCGCTTTGAACTTGGAGTACAGATTTTGGATCATTCGTACCGATACCAACTTTGCCGTCATATGTAAATCTAGTATTGAATACTTGATTTCCAGTTTTAATATCAATATGTTCTCTAGAATTGCTATCAGATACAAAATCAATTGATTGGTGGTTAGTGCTATCAACCCGCATTTGCAGCTTATAGGTTGTGGCTGGCCAATCGCTAACTGTAGCAGTTCTGATTTCTTTAAAGTCTAAGTGGTGCCGACCGCCACTTATTTCAGCATGCGTTATTTCATCGCCCGAAACATTACCAACACTACCATTCGTTACATGGAGTTTGTTGGCTGGGTCAGTTGTACCAATACCAACTCTATTATCAGCACCATCTAAGTGCATAGTTGTTTGATAATTGGTACCATCATAAGTTTTAAATACCAAATCGCCAACCGCACTTATTCCTTTACCAGTATTTACAAAGAACTCACCGCCATTAGCATAGATGTTACCGCCATCTACTTGTAATTTTTGAACTGGTTGTTGCGTACCAATACCAACATAACCGTTAGTGTCGATATGCATTCTAACTGAACCATTAGTCGGACCACCAGTCTGCGCCTCAGCCAAACCGCCAGTGGCTAATTGAATAGAACCGCCTGATGCATTATTTGCGGCAGCCTTAGCTTCAATTAATAAAGAATTAGTATTTCCATACCCTGCAACTGCATCCCCTGTTAGTCTAAAGTCAGCAGTTACGAGTTTAGAGTCTTGTTTCAATGTTAGATATGGATTATCCCCTTCAAAATTATTATCAGCATCAGCCTCAATAATAACGCCAGCATCGCCAACATTTCCTGGGGATTTAATATGAAGGTGGGAATCGGGAGAATTTGTTCCGATACCAACTCTATCATCTCCTGCGTCTACAAATAAAGTATTATTATGGAAATTCCAATTACCACTAGTATCTACAGAACCTCGTACTTGTCGACTTGCGCCATCTCCAGTATTAAAATAAATACCGTCATATCCATTAATATCAATAGCATCAGCACTACCATCGCCATCGTCATGAACTGTTATGGATAAGTTGTATGGATTATTACCGCTATCAAACCCTTCTCTGAAGAAAATACCTGCAACGCCAGATTGATTATATGCATCAACCACGACCGAACCTTCTACATGAAGAGCTTCATCAGGAGATTTTGTACCGATACCCACATTACCAACATGGTCGATTCTCATCGCCTCGTCTAAAACAGCATCATCTTGAGAAATATTAAACGCTAGACCAGAAGAACTATTATCATCAGTATCGCTTTCCCTTACAGCGACAATACTTGCCCCAACCTCAGAATCTCCAGGAGTAGAAGAAGCATTTCCAGCTAGTTTAAATCGTAGACCCACCCCTGAATTATCATTCGTTTGGTTGACTACATTACCATCATCTCTGGCAGTTATCGTCAATGGATAATGATATGCATCAGCAGTCATTGTTTCAGAAACTTCTAATTTAGAAGATGGACTACCAACACCAATCCCGACTCTACCAGTTTCGTTGATAATCATCCGCATCGCTGGTGTTGATGAAGTGCTAGAATCTGTAGTCTTAAATTGAAGTTCTGAACTTCCGTCACCTGTACCCGATCTTAACCCAGAAATACTAGCATTATGCTGAGATAAGGTGCCAGCAGTTGCAGAAGTATTAAATACGACCGAGCCACCACCGCCATTAACATTAGTGTTGTTGACAGCATCACCATCAACATCAAGGAATATGGTTGAAGTTGGGCTTGATTCCATCTTCGTTGTCATTGTTAGCGGAGTCGCTAATGTGGTGATATCATGACCTAAAACTAAATGCGGAGTCGTGTTTCCAGGAAATCTTTCAAATTTCAAATCTTCATTATACGAAGATATTGCACCAGTGTCTACAGTAATCCCTTTATTAAAGTAGAATCTTGGTCGGTCAGTTTCGATATGCGCCCAAGAACTATTCCCTGGACCAAACTGCATCCAACCATGCTCAGTTGTGTGGCGTATAGCGCTGTTCGTGGAATGATTGGAACCAAACGTAGAAATATTATTTGAAGAGTCTTTATATGTTAGACTACCATTCAATACAACAGTCGATTCGGCAGCAACGTCATGAGTTATAGTTGTGAATACTTTATTATCAGATGGTTCTGTAGTAACCGCAGCTGGCTGGTGATATAGGGTTGATTGACTGACACCGCTATATGAAAGATTAACTAAAGCATATCGGTCAGTATGAACCCAAACGTGTGCGTTGTTACTTGAGTCTTTGGTTACGAATAGCGCCTTACCGCCATCCGAAGATCCGCCAATCCCACTAATCGTTCCTTGTACATTAATGTCACCATTCCTAGCCCAAATGGCTAAATCTAGAGACAAAGAACCTTGATTGACGTCAGTTTCATGACCCCCAAGCAATCCTTTCACATAAACCCCACCATTATTAGCTGGAATGTATGCTATCTTATAATACCGATCTTCGTCAACATCACCTTGATTAAGTTGTAGACTATAGCCACCTGAGTCAGAAGCAGTAAGAACACGTGTACCGCCAACACGAAGTTCGGTAGCGCCATCAAAGTCCATAATAGTGTATGGGCTAGAATCTATCGCCCTTAGATGTACAATAGTGTTTTGACCAGCAGATGGGTGACCTGCCTTTTTAAACTCAATACCCTCTCCTGGGTCATTAATTTCGATCAAATTAACGGCACGAATATTAGAGTTATTTAAAGAAAGAGATGTAACGCCATTATCAGCGCCACCCCAAGTCAATGTTCCTGTGAAACTGTCGGCTGCGTCTGAGCGCAAGAACTGCGTACTGTCCAAATTGTCAAGAGTATCAGCGTTTGGATTAGAATCGCCTTTCTGACCCTTATCACCATCAGAGCCATCATCACCTACATCGCCCTGATCACCCTTATTGCCCTGAGCGCCTTTTGCGCCTGTAGCTCCTTTTTCACCAACGCCAATCTCGCCTTTCTGACCTTTGGTTCCGATTTCGCCCTTATCTCCATCATCACCTTGAGTGCCTTTTTCGCCTTGAGCTCCTTTGTCGCCTATTACTCCTTTAGCGCCAATTTCACCCTTATCTCCGTCATCACCTTGAGATCCTTTTGCGCCTGTGTTGCCCTTTTCTCCGACTTCGCCCTTTGCGCCTGTGGTGCCCACTTCACCCTTCTGTCCCTTGTCTCCTTGAGTTCCTTTTGCGCCTGTGTTGCCCTTTTCTCCGACTTCGCCCTTTGCGCCTGTGGTGCCCACTTCACCCTTCTGTCCCTTGTCTCCGACTTCGCCCTTTGCGCCTGTGGTGCCCACTTCACCATTCTGTCCCTTGTCTCCTTGGGAACCTTTAGCGCCTGTATCACCTTTGTCGCCATCAGAACCTTTCTGACCAGTTACGCCTTGATCACCTTTATCGCCATCATCACCTTTATCGCCTGTGGTGCCCACCTCGCCCTTCTGACCTTTAGAACCGTCGGAACCATCAGAACCAGAATCCCCATTTGCGCCTGTATTACCTTTCTGACCTTTAGAGCCGTTTGACCCTGCTGCGCCAGTTTCACCCTTCTGTCCATTAGCGCCATCATCACCATCAGAACCTGCTGCGCCTGTATTACCTTTCTGACCTTTAGAGCCGTTTGAACCTGATGCGCCAGTTTCACCCTTCTGTCCATTAGCGCCATCATCACCATCAGAACCTGCTGCGCCTGTGTCGCCCTTATTGCCTTTGGCGCCATCCGACCCCGCACTTCCCTTGTCCCCAACATCACCCGTTCTAGCAAAAGTCAATCTACAAGAATCGCCATCAGAGAAAGTTCTTGTGGTTGATAATAAATCAACTTGGATCGACATAACTCCATTAGACTCAAATCCACTACCATCAATAGCAAACATAGCAAATTCAGATGTGTCTGATGTTAAGGTTATTTTTACATGACCCTTTATATCAGAAGTAGAATCATCGATAGACTCTATAAAGTCTGTGATGTCATTGCTATCCACATCACTAGCGCTAATATACATGGTGCTGGCGCTGCCCCAAGTGGCATTGTTTAACCTAAACTCACCGTCATTTAGCGTGGTGGTAAGGCTCGTGGCGGTATCAAATTCATACTTGAACGAAGCTCCGCCAAAATTACCAGTTGTGCCCTTTGCGCCTGTATCGCCTTTGTCGCCATCAGAACCTGTTGCGCCCTTTACGCCAACTTCCCCCTTCTGACCTTTAGAACCGTCAGAACCAGAATCCCCATTTGCGCCTTTGGCGCCTGTAGCTCCTTTGGTGCCAGTTGCGCCTTTGGCTCCATCTGATCCAGCAGAACCATCGCCTCCATCGCTACCATCAGCTCCAGATGAGCCAACTTCACCTTTCTGACCTTTGTCGCCATCAGGTGCATAATAAGTTGCCCCGACAGCACCCTTCTGGCCATCAGAACCACTAGTACCTGTTTCGCCTTTCTGACCCTTTTCACCATCAGCGCCATCAGAGCCAGCGCTGCCTGTGCCAGCAGGTCCAGTTGTTCCTACTTGACCTTTCTGACCTTTGGACCCATCGGTTCCTTGATCTCCTTTGGCGCCTGCGATGAAGCTTAATGTGCCGTCACTCTCAGTTATATTGTTAACACCGAGGAGATCCGCTAATACTCTGGCTTTACTTTTTGCCATATTTTATTTTTCTTTTTTTTTATTTTATTCTGGAGTTTCTTCTGCGGGTTCTTCAGCAGGCGGTTCTTCTACTGGTGGTGACGGAAACCATGGCATTTCGTGATTAACAAACTGAATATTTCTAGCACGATCAAGCTCCGCTTCTATCTCTTGTTGCGCATATTCTCTTAAAGTAAGTTCTGATTCGTAATGCGCAGCTATAGTATTGTCTAAATCGTGTTCTATCCAAGACAAAACAGTATTCGCTTCTAGATCTGAAAAAGGTACATAGTTTTCATCAGAAGTTTCTGCAGATGAGACATGAGTGCAATCATGAAACTCTGAAACATATTGATTATCTTCACTGACACCTATGTATGACCAGCCAATTTGTCTCAAAGAATCTGTACGGTCACCGACTGTTTCGACAGTTAAATCAGTTGGGTGTAGTTGATATTTGGTCGGCATTACTATTTTCCTATATTTTTTATTCTATTATATTCAAGCAAAACACTATCAGAACTAGCATTAGCTGGAAACTCAACCTTATTTATTTGCCCAGTTTCTTCTAATATATCAAAAGCAACTCCATGAGAATCATAACCACACAAATCGGGAACATATCCCGCAGGGTAATCTAATTGAAGGTCTGGCAATTCATACCCCTCATGAACAACCCCAAATCGCTCATATCTACTAGCAACTTCCATAAACCTAACAATCCAAGTTGTATCTTGCCCTCCTAGCGATTCCCGAACAACAGTCCCAACACCAGTCTGATCATAAATATAAGTTGGCGGATACTCTGTATTTCTGAATACGTTTAACTTGCCCGCCCTTTGCTCATTTTTTAATAAAAAATAATGTAGGGTATCTTCACCAACTACAACAGATTCTGGGAACTTTATCCCAGCAGTTTTCTTAGAAATAAAGGTCAACCTACAATGCTGAGTTGAAGGTTCGCAATACTTATATTGAAACTCCCAAAATGCCTTAGAGTTTTGAATATGGTATTCAATATCACCCATATCCCTGCCAGCTTCTCTGGCAGCTTCTCTATAGTCTTCTACTTCGCTTTGATCAGAGCCATATAGCAATTCTTTGAAGTCTATACAAAATGGATCGGAATTATGAATTTTATATCCATCTTCTTCCCACCATTTTCTAACTAGCCCCTTCTGCCTCCAAAGAAAAACCGCATCTGGAGGCGATTGAGATTCAGCCAGAGATTTATACACCCAAACGCCATGAGGAGTCAAATAATCATCACCGTCAATCATGACCATATAATCATTATCGCTTTCTGTAAACAAATCTAATACAGAATTTTTGCCTCTAGCTGGAGTTCCGTTAGATTCAGTTATATGAAACTCTACACCAATATCAGAGCAATATGAAGACGCATCTTTAGTGTATTTTTCGCACTTAGTATTTATAACAACAATAGCGTCGGTTACATCTAGGTTTGTATATTCTGGCGAGAAGTGCCTTTTCAGCCTTTCTATGTTTTCTGAAGTCAAAATATAAAATTTAATTTTATTCATAATAAAATGGGATGTTATGTCCTCAAGGGGTATATTAAAGCATTCCACTGGTATGCTGAAGTTGATTCGTCATGACCAGTATTTGTTACTGTATCGTAGAATGGATTGTCAGTGACATTAGACCACACAAGACTCGTAATCCCATCGTTTGGATATACATTGGCGACAGTTGTTCCGAATTTATTGTACACATTGGTTGAATTGCCAATGGATACAGTGGCGTCAGATGAAAGGAACTTGGTGGTTTTTATCGTACCATAGTTACTACCGCCAGCACCACCGCTTGTGTATCCATGATCAAATGCCTCAACAAGAAAAGTTCCAGCCACATGCAATCTGTTGGTCTGATTATTGTAATTAAAACTTCCAGCGACAGTAATAAAAAATTTTTCCATGCTGGCATTATATGCGCAAGACAAAACTTCAGAAGCATCAAATCTTTGTTGACCAGTATCTACGGGAAGATTGCTAAAACTATAGTGGCGACCATCTTCAGAATCCGTTATTGGCGCTGCCCATACTCGGGTTTGCGAGCCAGCATTGGTAACGTCGTTATACATTCTAGAATTAGAAAGAGTCCTATAGCTTCCATTATCATAAATACCTGGACTCACACCGCTGTGGTATCCAGTAATATTACCCTCAGTTCTTACAGCCATTTTCCAGTGATCGCTTCGCTCTCTGACTTTACCGCCAAGCGAAGCATTAATAAGTACTCTGGAATGACCTGACCCCATCAGCTGACCCCTGTTGTCAGCGCCCTCGTAGTCACTCCAAGACAATATTCCCGCACCACTATTAATGCTGGCATTATTGGCGTTTGTGTTTGTTCCATCGTATGTATCTGGGAAGGCTGGAGCAGAGTAAACCGTTCTCCTGTTGAATGTAGATCCGCCAATATAGGAATCACTTCTTCGACCAAATGTGGTGATAGAATATGGCATATTAAATGCTGTGGACGCATTACCTTGCGCGACATTACTTATTGTTGTTTCTCTCAAACCGCCAGCTACTGTGTTGGCGGTGGCGTTAAACTGCCAACCCAGAACTATAGGACTATTTCCTGTAGTTGTACCTTTAACTCTAAAAACTTCTACTGCCACTTACTTCTCCAATTTAGAAATTCTTTCTGATAAACTTTCTATAATTTTCTGTTGGTCTTTAATGGCTTCAATGAGAACAGCAGTTATGTTACCATAATCGACAGAATACATATCTTCTTCTTCAGCATATGTAACAACTTCTGGAAGTATTTTCTGAACATCTTGGGCAAGAACACCAATACGTGGTCTAGTGTGATCTTCATTAGGAGAGTGTCCCTCCTTCATATTATAATACACACCCTCAAGTTTTAGGACTTTATCCAAACCATCAGCTATTGGCTTTATGTTTTCTTTTGCTCGCTTATCAGAATATGCAGATATGTTACTCGTTGAATATATCTGACCAGAAACATATAATCTATATGTCGAAGACATATTACTATTGTCGCTTACACCTCCACCGATTCTAACACCATAAGCGACATTTAACCTACCATCAGCTCTCAGAGACATACCTGCTTGAGAAGAGACATTCAAACTATTATATCGCCACACAAACCCTTGATACATAGATTGAGTTGTGAATGCTATATCTCGATAACTGCTATTCAAATCACCATGATAGTTACTCACCGTTCCGATATCGCAAGGATAATAACCCCCTATAGTAGTGTGATAACTACCGTTCAACCTTATCTTTGCAGTATTGTAATAAGACGCATTACCTAAAGCAAGCCTAGTCTCATCGTGGTACGAACTCCCTGTAGCGTGCGCATTAAAGAATGTTAATTCAACTGTATCCCCACTAAAATGAGTAGTCAAATAATCAAAGGCAACGCCCCCAGCGTTACTTTTCGCCTCGCTGTGGTTGTATTTAATATCGATGCCTAATGTTCCTGTATTCCTTAATACATTATCAACTCTGGCAATAAACCACCTACCTTTATTGGTAGTTGACCTAATCAACACAGTATCACTAATTTGAACACTATTAAGTTCTTGCCCTTCGATAGAGCCATTATACATCAACCTTACTGATGATATCGAACTGGTCCAATATGCAAAAGTAACCGCAGTTATGCTAGAAGGGTAAGTAGTACTGCTATGCGGAGGCGTTCCAAGCGATTCAGCAACTCTTGTATACTTTTTTGCGGTTGCCCATACTTGGGAAACTAATTCTCCATCTTCATCGAATAATTCATGCGACCCAGAACCTATACCGCCAGTTGGAATAACATCAGTTGCTGTATCAAATCCATCACCTTTCTGACCTTTATCACCAGCGACAGTTGAGTCAGCGCCAGTTTGACCTTTCTGACCTTTAGCGCCAGCAACAGTCGAGTCAGCGCCTGTGGCGCCTTTCTGACCTTTAGCGCCAGCGACAGTTGAGTCGGCACCAGTTTGACCTTTCTGACCTTTATCACCAGCGACAGTTGAGTCAGCGCCAGTGGCACCTTTATCACCGATCTCGCCTTTCTGACCTTTAGCGCCAGCAACAGTCGAGTCAGCGCCTGTGGCGCCTTTCTGACCTTTAGCGCCAGCAACAGTTGAGTCAGCGCCTGTGGCGCCTTTCTGACCTTTAGCGCCAGCAACAGTTGAGTCAGCGCCTGTGGCACCTTTCTGACCTTTAGCACCAGCAACAGTTGAGTCGGCACCAGTTTGACCTTTCTGACCTTTAGCACCAGCAACAGTTGAGTCGGCACCAGTTTGACCTTTCTGACCTTTAGCACCAGCAACAGTTGAGTCGGCACCAGTTTGACCTTTCTGACCTTTAG
>ERZ1046568.536-NODE-536-length-30845-cov-7.410653_pt1 | contig 30845 bp, 20 predicted proteins | sample MGYA00383092_ERZ1046568 | MGnify/ENA primary metagenome ERZ1046568 (study PRJEB29581, sample SAMEA5548362) | metagenome | biome: marine; feature: coastal; material: water | depth 1 m | study: Short-term variability in the microbial, nano- and picoplankton dynamics... | reverse complement strand
ATCAAGTTAAATTTAAATTTTTAGGTACACAAGGCGATAATGTACATGATAATTATTATTATGCATCTATACAAAATTTTCAAAACCTTGCAGAGATTAATAAATTAGGAATGACTGTTGAGTTAGATACAATTAACCCTGCTATATTAAGGTACAGTAGAATTTATTGTCATATGATGGAAACTGCACAAATGGTAAAAGGTACCTTAACCGCACCAGAGAATGATGAGAATGCACCTAATGATTCAGTTCGTAGAGCAGAAACACCAGATAATGCAGGTAGTGATACTAACAATGAATTTGGTGTCGTTAATGAATTCCTTTCTGGATTTTATGTTATAACTGGGATTGAATATTTTTTAACTAAAGGTCCTCAACCTGGTGGTGCTGGATTAAAACAAAGATTGCATTTACGTAGAAGAGAAGTAACTCCATCTACATAGTGAATAAATAAAAAAATAAAAAAATATAGATGCCACTAACAGATCTATTTAATGCACCAATACCTGAAGGTCTACAGAATCTTGCTGGTAATTTCCAAAAATCATTTCCTAATAGTTATGATTTTGCTAAAACTTTTGTACAGACTGCAAAGTCTTCTGCTGGTGGCGGTAATGGTGTAACTAGCTTAGATGATCCAACATACTTAGGTTTTAATCTTAGGTTTATAATTAACTCACCTTTATTTGAAGGTGCAATAGAAGGAAATCCTGCTATACCTGCAAATCCTATCGACAGTTTTCAAGCTCTATCAAATACATCTAATGGTGTAGCATCTACTCCAGCTGCACAATCGGCAGTTGGATATTTAAATAAAATTGGCGAGACAACTAGAGCTACATATTTAACAGCATTTTGTCAAGGTATAAAAGAAATTGAATATAAAAGACCTTATTATTTTCAAACTATTGAAGGGTTAGGAGAGGCTTATAACAAAACTGTTAATATGACTCCTTATGGTGGTTCTGCTGAAGGTGAAGGAATTACCGTTGGTTTATTAGAGGCGGTAGATTTAAAAATGTCTGCATTATTTAATCTCTATAAAGCAGCATGTTATGATGTTAAGTATAGAAGACATGTTCTTCCAAAAAACTTAATGTATTTTGATGTGGAAGTAGATGTATTAGAAATTAGAAAGTTTAGGTCTATTAAGAGTGCGTTAAATTCTTTTATTACAAAGATTGCAAAAAACCCAAACGACCCTGCCGACGATCTTAATAGATTCGTAAATGAAAATGCATCTAGACTAACCTTTAAGTTTACTGATTGTGTTTGGGATGTTTCTGCTAGTGGAGCAGTATTTGCAAATGTTACTAATGTACAAGGCCAGGAGACTATGGCTGCATCATCTATGAAATGGTCATTCGGTAATGTTGTAATAGCATCTCAGTTTGCAGGTTATGATTCGTCATTAAGTGATACTGCAAATCTGCAACCTAAAACCTTTAAAGATTTAGCAAAAGCAGTAGGTACAAAACTATTAGATAAAGTAAAACAGGGTGCTGAAAATTTTGTTCAGAGAAAAGGTTTGAGTTTTATACAAGGCTTAAAGTTTGGTAATGTATATGGTTTAGGAAATTCAATTATAAATAATATTAAAAACCCGCAAGGGTTATTAAGTGCTTTACAAGGTGCATTGGTGCAAGAAGCAACTACACCTGGTTTTGTAAATTCTATAGGTGCTAATATATATGAAGGTGAAATTGCTGCAGGTGGTAGTACACAAACATTAGAGTCGAGAAGAATCCTCCCTGAAGGCGATGAAGCTGACCCTTTACAAACTAGTAATATATTTGGTACTCAGCCATCAGGACCGGCACTACAAAGTAGTAATTTATTTGAAGGTGATATTCCACCAGGAGGTAGTACACAAGAAATACAAAGTAGTAATTTATTTGAAGGTGATATTGCTGCAGGTGGCAGTACACAAGAAATACAAAGTAGCAATTTATTTGAAGGAGATATTCCACCAGGTGGCAGTACGCAAGAAATACAAAGTAGCAATTTATTTGAAGGAGATATTCCACCAGATAGAAGTATACAAGAAAGAGAGAGAATAACTAATTTATTTGAAGGTGATATTCCAGCAGATAGAAGTACACAGGAAAGGGAGCGGATAGATAATTTATTTGAAGGAGATATTCCACCAGATAGAAGTATACAAGAAAGAGAGAGGATAGATAATTTATTTGAAGATTAATATATGGGAAAATTAACAACAAAAGAGTTAAAGGATGATAATCTAAAAGGTACTCAATGGGTAGGCATTGTTGAAGATAATGCAGATGATATTTTTGAAGGTCGGTGTAAAGTTAGAGTATTTGGTAAAATGGACCAGAGAGAAGATCCTGAAGATCCAACTAGTGCGTATGTTATGCCAACTGAATCTCTGCCTTGGGCAAGACCATCAGTAGCCTCATCAGGTGGAAGTAACACTGGAAGTGGTACATTCTCCTTTCCTAAAATAGGGACAGTATTAAGAGTAAGTTTTGATAACGGTAATTATTATGCTCCTGTATATCATGAGTCACTATACCCTTCTGATGAGACTAGAGCAGAGATAGAAGCCTCTTATCCTAATTCACATGTATTAATATATGATACGGCATTTGGTTTAACTGGTGATTTACAATCTGGAGATCCTGAGGTTACTAACGAAAGAGAAGGTGAGCATATTAAAGTTTTCTTTACAGAAGAAAAAGGTCTGATGATGGATTATACCACTACAGAAGGACCAACTACAATTAATGTAAAGCCTGATAACTCGGTTCATATAATTAATGCTAATGGAGATTCTATGGTAATGCTTAATGATGGAAATATAACCTTTACTCATTCTGCTCAGTTTACAATTAATAGTGGAGCTGACACAGTAATTAATACCGATACTAATTTTATTGTTAATGCTACAAAGGATACTCTTATTAATTGTGTTAACGCGGTAGTAACTGCAACAGGTGAAACACATATTAACTCGCCAAGAATTAAATTAGGTGAGGCAGCAGCTGAGGCCGTTATAAAAGGAGATACTTTTGCAGGAATATTTGATTCTCATAGTCATATTGGTAATTTAGGTGCTCCTACTAGTCCTCCCAATAAAGTTACTGCACCGGCACTTAGTGCTAAGAATACAACTGACTGATATATAAACTATAAATTAAAACAATAAATTATGCCCTTAGTACCACCAGAAATTACCGAAGCTATGGATGCTGCATTCTACGCAGGAATGGAAGCCATGGCAGCATTTTCTACAGGAGAGGAAGGAACACAACAAAATAATCAAGATACTGTTATTTCCGCAGGTGCAAAGGCGTTTGCTGCTATCGCTGGACCTGCAATTACTGCATATATTCAATCAGCAGAAGTGGTCCCAGGAATTCCTGTTGCTACCACAGGTAGTCCAACTGCTCAGGCTGGTGTCACAACTGGACCAGGAGAGATAAAATAATCTTAAACTATTACATTTTAAAAGGTATAATAATTAAATCTAAACCGAGTAATATATAATCTATAATAACACTCTTAATAAAAAAATAATGACAGAACAAGAAATCACAATCCAATTAAGTGATGATCCATTTGATACTAAAACAGTTATAGTAAAGGTACCTAAAGGAACAAAATTAATGAGTACTGAAATGTATGCAGCTGAAGCAATGGCTTTATATGATATGGTAGATGAAGAAGTTGAAAAGGTACAAAAATCTGAAGAAATTACAAATTATATTACCGAAGGTGAGATAGCATATATCAAAAAAGAAACTCGAAACATTGACGGAGAAGCTGTTGAGGTTAAGATAGAAGCATTAGTTGATATTTCAAAAAAGAACACGGCAGTTTGTAATTTAGAAAAAGAACCTAAAGAAATTGTTGATCAATTAGAAGTAGGAATGTCTGTTGATATAAAAGTTAGGAGTTATAAACAAGGTACTCTTTATGCTTCTATAAGTGATGCAATGGATGAAGTTAAACGTAATGAAATTTACAATGCCATAGGTGATAAAGGAATCGGATTTAAAGGTAAAGTAAAAGAACTTATACATGGCGGATATTGGGTTGAAGTTGGTGGTGTGCAATGCTTTATGCCAGGTTCATTAGGAGGACTAAATAAATTACATAATTTTGAAGCTATAGTAGGTAAAGAATTAATCGTAATGCCTATTACATATTCAAATGAAAAACAAACCATTGTAGTATCTCACAGAGAATATTTAAGAACCATGATTCCTACCGCAGTAGAAAATCTTAGAGAAAATATTAAAGAACATATCACTGGTTTTGTAACAGGTACAACTAAGTTTGGAATATTTGCTGAGTTTAATGAATCTCTAACTGGCCTTATTCCTAAAAATGAATTAGATGAATCTACATTAAAAGAATTTGATAATAGAAATATTAAACCAGGTGATGAAATTAATTTTTGGACAAAGGAAATCATATCAGATAGAAAAATTATCCTGAGCCAACAAGGTCCTAAAATTAATTTATGGGATGGGGTAGATGATAAATATAAACCTATGATGATTACGGAAGGTAAAGTTACAAAGGTAACTAAGTATGGTGCATTTGTAGAATTAGAAAAAGGTATAAGTGGTCTTATCCATAAAACCAAGCTAAAGAACACGGAGCTTACCAAAGGAGATATTGTTAATATTAAAATTGGAAGTGTAAATGTTAGTGATCGCAAGATTACTATGAACTTGGTATAACCTCTATCCTGGTTTGGAATATATAAACAAATCAGGATAACTATGTATTCTAACGAACAATTAAATGCTATACATTCTTCAAAGATAGGTTTTGAGTTTGAATTCTTTTCAAACGAGAACCTTGATAATACTAAAGATAACTTAGCACAAACTTTAAATAAGACAATCCGAGTAGAAGAAAAGGCGCATAGCGATTTTGCGCCTACTCAAGATATTTTTAAACTAGAACCGGATAACTCTGGTGGTACTGGGATGATAGAGCTAGTAACCGGCCCATTACCTTTTGTTGAGGCTAAGTTAGTTATGGCTAAAACATTAAAATGGATTAGAGAGAACGGTAAGACTAATGAAAGATGTTCTATTCACATTAACATTGCATTTGATGGAAAGAAATTAGGACCTATAGTTAATATGTCTAAATTAGATGTAGGTAAATTTGTACTTAACTTTGATGAAAACAGAGTATATGAAGCCTTTCCAAATAGAAGAGATTCTGTTTATGCAAAGTCTATAAAGTTTATTGTACCTTTAAGTGGTATGACTCAACCATCCCCAGAAAAAAATCTTTGGAAAAACTACATGTTTGTCAAAGAGAAGTATTATGGAATTAATTTTGAGAAATTACAAAAAGGTTATATTGAATTTAGATATCTTGGTGGCGCCGACTATGAAAAGAAGTATTCTACAATACTTTCAATGACCGAACATTTTATTACTTCATTATATGAAACTTTAATTAATCCAAAATATAACGAATCTGATTTAAAGGTTTTAGATAAGATTTTAGAAAAACATAAAACTGTTATTGAATCCTACCGAACATATTCTTCATTTAAAGAAAAATTTCCAAATGTTCATTTAATGGTTGATCTTCAAACGTATGATCAACTTATTGAAATGTATTACCCTAAAATTAGAGAAAAGATTTTTGATTTAATTACTAGAGCTGATATGAATGAAGGTCTGGTTAATTATGATAGTGATACTGGTAGAATACAGATTAAAGATGCTAAGTTAATGAGATGTTTCGAAATAAACGGCGTTGATATTGTTGATTCAGTTATCCAAGGAAATATAGTTAATTGTGATATTTTTGGTTGTGACCTTAAGAATGCTTCAGTATTTGAATCTAACTTATTTGGTGCCACTGTAGCAGAAGATTGCAAAATAGAAGAATCTTATGTTAGTAAAAATGTAATATGTGAAGATAGTTACGTGTTTGGTAAAAGAGGTGTATTTAGTGGTGAGATGGTTGGGGGTATATTTAGACAAGGTAGAGCAACACCTCTTGCTAGGTTTGGTGATAAAACTGAAGTAATAGAAATAGAAAAAATTAAGTAAAGATATGGCTAGGAATAAAAGTTGGTGTAACCCAGATAACCAAGAATGTTTGGATGCTCTTATTAAAGAGATTAATGATGACCTTACGGTAGGTTGCCAAATACCCTTCACAGTGCCTAAGAAAGAACTTGCTCATATCATTAGTAGAGCAAAGGATTACTTTTATAAAATATATGAAGATAGTGTTGAGGAAATGTTTATTGCATTACCTAGATCTGCTTGGCAAGAAAATGACTTTAGGCAAGGCATAAGTCATAGCTCAACATCAGGAGCTAATCCTAATGTGCTAACAGAGAAAGATGTTAATAATCCTAGAGGTGTTGTAAAAATGCCTTCAACTGTTTATGCGGTTAATAATGTATTTCAAATAAATGGTTTTTCTGGCGAAGATGGTGGATTTGGTGATAACTCATTTTCAGCAGGTGATCCGGATTTTTCATTAGACAAATTTATTTACTCTGATGTGTATGGTGCGGGTATAGGTTCCGAAGAGCTTATGTATTATGTAATTAATTCTAAGTTTATTGATAATGCAAGGCAGGCTTTACAGGCTCAGATATCATATAACTATAATAGGTTAACTAAGAAGTTTAGATTTATGGGAGAGTTACCTAAAAACGGTGCATGTATATTTCAAGTTTATAATACTGTTCCTGACTGTGATCTTTTCCAAGATGAAGCATTCATTAGGTATTGTTGCGGTATGGCTAAAATTCAATTAGCTAGAATAGTTGGTACGTTTCAATTTAATTTACCAGGTAACATTACTATTAATTATGATTTGATCTCTGGCGAAGGTAGAGAAGAAGTTGATGCTATAGTAGAAGAAATAAAAGGAGATGAAGGTGTTGATTACTTTTTTACTGGATAAATATAATCTAAGACCCTCAAAAAATGTAGAGAATATATAATAAAACAATATTCTCAATGATAAAGGAAATATACAGTAGAGACATAGATGCACCAAAGTATAATGATGATGTAATTGAAGTAACAGATCAATTGCAACAACTTATCCTTAAAATAGAAAATTGTTTATTTACTAGGCAAGGTGAGGTACTAGGATCTCCTAATATGGGATGTAACTTAGAAGATCTTATCTTTTCTTTAGTTTTAAATGAATCTGTTATTGCACAGAAAATTACAAGTCAGATTCAATCGTATTGCTTAAACAGTAGTAGTAATGCTTTTGGGGTTGATACGAGAGTACAATTTTACAGCACAGTGGAAAGAAATGGCTGTTTAGTTGATATTTTCATAAATGAGGAAAGAGTCATAGGGGCTTTATTTTAAAAATAAAAATAAAATAGTTAATGTCATTTTTTAGCAAAACCAGAATAAAAGCAACAGAGTTATTCTTTGATGCATTTCAGTACTTACAACGACAGTATGACCAGGCAGGTGAAGTGTTTACACCAGCATCTCCATTTGGTCAAATTTTAACCGTGGTTGCTAATTTAGGAGAACTTATTTTATTTTACATCGAAGCTGTTGCCACCGAGCTTAACATTAGTAGAGCTAGAAATATTGAATCTATTTACGGATTATCCAGATTGACTGGTCATGATCCTACTAGAGGTATATCAGCACAAGGTATAATTGGGTTAAGACTAAACACTTCTGCGGCTGTTTCAGTTGATGGTGATTTTGTACAAATACTAAATTATGCGGCTCTTGAGGTAGGGCAAAATGGTTTAAGTTATTTTATAAAGTTTGATAGTGATTATATAAGATTAGAAAAAACTACAACGGCATTTTCTAATGTTCAATTAATACAAGGTGAAATTGAAGATCAAACGTTTACAGGAACTGGTGAGGCATTACAAAGTTATAATTTAACAACAAAAGATCCAACGGATCAATACATGGTGGATATCTATGTTGATGGTAAGCTATGGAAGAATGTAAATTCTTTGTATGATATGAATAATGGTGAAGAGGCTGTCATGGTTAAGACTAGCGTTAATGGTGGGTTAACTATATTCTTTGGTAATAATCAATTCGGTCAACCACCAGCATTAGGATCAATTATTAAAGTAACGTATATAAAGACTAGAGGATCTGCTGGTAATATTGGTGGTAAAAATTTAGATATTAAATTTAAAGATCCTGGAACTGACTCACAAGGTAATGAAGTTGATCTTAATACAGTACTATCATTAAACATTGTACGAAATCCTATGTTTGGTTCTGATAGTGAAGATCCATCATTTACTAGATTAATTGCACCTTACCAAAGTAATTCATTCGTTTTAGCTAATCCTAATAATTACATTTACTATTTAAGTAAATATGATTACTTTTCTTTTATAGATGCATATAACACCAAAGATGATCAATATTTAGATGATGATAATATAGTTTATCTTTTCTTAATACCTGATGTTGCTAAGAAAATAACCAGTGACCAGGATTACTTTAGTGTACCGCAAGATGAGTTTACTTTAAATCCTGATGAAAAGGAAATGGTTTATGAAATACTTAATAAAAGTGGAAGGCAAATTATATCAGCTGAGGTTAGAATTAATGATCCTATAATTAAAAGATATGCTTTAAATATTATACTACGATATGTTGAAGGTTTTGATAAAGAAGTAATTCATTCAAATGTTAGAGAACAATTAGGTACATATTTTACATATATAAATAGAAGAGATAGAATTCCTAGGTCAGACATAATTTCAATTATTGAAAATGTTGATGGTGTAGATTCTGTAAATGTATTTTTTATATCTGAAGAAAATGAGAAAGCTATAAGAGAAGGTTTTTATGAAGTACCTACTTATGGTATAGACCCGGTAACAGATCAAAGAGTATTAATTGAAACTAAAAAGGTAGAAATTAAAAAAGGTGAAGATCCTCAATTAGGATTAGATAGTTTTGGAGATATAGTTATTGGCCCTGAGGATTTAGCTATTATAAGAGGTGGATGGGAAGATAGAAACGGTACCGAGTTTGAAGAAATACCTAATAAGCAAGGTATAAGTTCTCTTAACATATTCTTTAAAGGAACTATACCTAATAATCTTTACAATAAAACTCAACAGGCTAAGTTTAACGATCTTAAGAGAACTAGAGGAACTACTATTGCAACATCGCGTAATTCTAGAAGTACAAATACAGGAAGACTACAAGATAACCCTGCAATAAAAGCAATAAAGGGAAAGTAATATGAACAAGTTTACAGAAAGAAGAACAGGAATGCCAAGTGTATATAAAGCTACTTACGAGGAAGGGTGGGAGCTAAAGAATGAAGGTAACGATTATGCTTCTAACCTTATGAAAAATTCATTTTCTAATTATATGTTTAGGAATGAAAGACTCAGAACCTTTATAGAAGATTACCTAGGACCTATAATGATATTTTGGATTAATAAGGTTAAGTATCTTAGAATCTATTATAACTTTGGGGTACCTAAAGATTACCAAAAAATAAACTAAGATGGTTAATAACTGGAAGTATTTAAATTTCTTTGATAAGAACGGAAAGTATCTTAACTTTGATTATGATTCATCAACCGATTCATGGTCAGGAACTATGTACTTGCCTAAAGTGTCTATCGGTTTATTTGAAGTAGGTCAACTTTTTATACTTGAAGAGTTTATTAATGCTAATAATAATCTTAAGCAGTTTGGCTTTCCGCATGGCATAGAGGTTCCTATTGGTACCACTGGATCTACAAACGGGGTATGTAATTGGATTGCTGAATGGGAGACTTCTGATCCTACTGAAATTTTACTATTTCAGTTTAATATGGATTTTAATACAGGTACACAGAGTGCATTAGTTCAAGAAGAGGATGGCCCAGATTTAGAAGTCTTAACAGAATTAGACATACCATTGGATTCAGATCCTACTGAAACGGTTGACCCTTTAGGCTATACGGTAACAGATAAAATTAGATCTGAATCATTACAGATTAATTTAGCAATTAGGTCAGAAAAAGAAAATACTTTTAAAAGAACTTTACTAATAAAAGATGATTGTACTGATAAGGTAATTGCCAAAATATTAGTTTGGGGTGAAACTTTAGGTGAAGATGAAAGGTTAAGAGTTATGACTCAGAATATGGGTTATAATATTCTAGAATCTGATAGTAGTGTATTTAGAGATACAAACATTAAAGAGCTCTTGCCTAATTTTGCTGAAGTAAATATTAAGAGAAAGGAAATTATGTTGGAAGGATCTAACATATATCCATGGATAGGTTCATATAAGGCTTTAGTAAATGCAATTAAATTTTTTGGTTATGATACTTTAAAGGTAAGAGAGTTTTGGAAAAATGTAGATGCAAATTCTCCACAGTTTGGAAAATACATTCAGAGTAATAACATTGATGTTTTTGATCCAACGGTTCAATTAAATGATAAAAAAATAACTTTGCCTAATAAGAAATTTAGGAAGACTAGTTTATTTAGTTTAATTTATAGAATTAATAATATTGAACCTGATAAATTTGACAGTGAAGATTTACCTATCACTACCGAGAATTATGACTTTACGATTGAAGAAATACTTATTAAGTTATTTGGATTAAAGAAAAAACTAGAGAATGAATTTTTACCACTTAACGCTCATATTAAAGATATTACAGGCGAAGCTGATTTTTTCGGATTACTTGAGGTTGTTAATACAGTAAGCAGAAACGACAAAAAAGAAATTACCGCTGGTATAGATGCAAGCTTTAAATTATCTACTGATGATTGCATATACATAGAAGACTTGCGATCCTTTACATCCTTCTGTATAGCATCAGAAGCAATTGTAGATGAAGCAGTAATAAATTTTTGTAATGCATATATAGCCCCTCTTTCATCTTCTAATGCAATAGGTAGAAATTTAATACCAGGACCTATATCTGCTAGTACAGTTTTTCCACCATCACCTATAGGACCTGATATTAATGGAGCCTTTGGTTACCCTTATGATGGATCTAATGTTACTGTAGCAGGATTAAGTGAAGCGTTTTTAGCATACTTTACAAGATATGCTCCAAACTTAAATAAAATTGGTGCATGGCCTGACGGAGAGTCATCTTATTATTTACCGGACAAACCAGGTATTCCTGTGGGTGCCATGACAGTTTTGGAAAATACTTCATTTTCTAATATTACATGGGATAATGTAGACTCTACTTGGAATCAGCTTGATGATGCAAATAAATTCTTTTCATTTCAAATTGATCCACAAGGAGTTAACACTGGTGATGTTTTTAGTGTCACCGATCCAGATAGTAATACAGGAGCTACATATACTGCCTTACCTGGAGATACGGATATTGAAGTAAGAGATGCATTATATAATCAATTAATTGCATTAAAAACATCATTTACAGACCCATGGCTATTTTGGGATATAACTAAAGAGACTGTTGCTACTGGAGCTGTTATTAGATTATTTGGTCAAAACATAGATAGACTGGTTGTAAGTTGTGAATCTGCGGTTAACTCTGATTTACTATTTTATCAACTCCCTGGTGAAACTTTATTTACTTGGGGTTCAATTGGAAGTAGTAATTTTAATGAAATAGAATGGACAATTTATAAAGATGCAACTGACATATCACCGGCTTATTTTAAAGTATTTAGAGGACCTATATCGCAGTATAATAAACTACCAATAATATTACCGTATGTAGGTACATATAGTGTAGAAATGAAACTATACGACTTGTTTAATAGTATTTCATATGAAGTTAAACCTAATTTAATCTGTGTAGACAGTAGGGAAGTAGAATATTCAGGATGGTACCAAGCAAGAAAGGAAAAGTATACATGGTCAAGTGAAGGTACATTTAAATGGAAGGATTATGGTTCTTTATGGAATTTACCTATTGAACCGGTAATGACATGGGATGAGGAGACACCAAGTTTATATGAATCATTAGATAGAGTTAATGCTATACTTAATAACTTTGGATTAGGCGCTTCTCCAGATTTTCAATTACTAAACTACCAAGATGATGGTAAAGCTAGTTTTAGTGGACCTTATCGATGGGATAATTTAGATGTAGGTGATTGGAATGATACTTATCATTTATGGTGGGATATGACTAGTACAACCGGTGATACACCAGCATTCTTTCAGTTTAAAGAAGTTACACCAGACACTTACCTAAAAATAATAGATGAAAACGGTATTACTGCAGAACATTATTTTGATTCAACCATTAGTACATTAGCTGATGCTGCTGCCAGTTTAAATATTAGTACAAACAGAATAATTAACAAGTATGTTTATAATGTTGTGTATGATGCTACATATAATCAAAAATTTATTCAGGCAGTGTGTAGATATTTTGGAGTACATGGTGATTGGAAATATATTGATATTGTATATGGTAACGGGGATAGGGTATGTCCAGCCACTGGTGAGGATTGCTCTAGCTTAATTTACAGAAAAGGTTTAAGTAAATCTAGTAATGCAACATGGAATACTGCTAAGTTTATAAACAATGGAAAAACATTACCTAAAATGACTTGGTTAATGTTTGTTTATGATAAGTGTAAGATTCCAGGAAAGGCCGAGCCTAGATGGATTATTAAGAATACAACTAACTCAAACATGGCCGATATATATTTTGAGAGTAAATACTTAACATATCTGTTTAAGGTGCCTGGTAAATATGAGATCACACTTGAACTTACAGATACGAATGGGAATAAATATAAAAAGGGAAGAAATATCCTAGTAATAAAATAGAAAAGAAATGGCAATTAGCGTAACAGAAATTCTTGGAACAGATTCATTATCCGGATCCAGGCTTGTATTGAATGATAACTTCAATATTTTGACCAGCGAAATTAATGCAATGGAGGTTTACATCAATCCTACTGCTGGTACTATCACTAATCTTAACGATTTAAAAACAGAATCATTAAGAGTAGGATTAAGTACAGTCTTATTAGACATTAACGCATCTACATTTGATATATTAACTAATGTAGAAATGAGCGGAAACCTAAGTTTAAATAACGGTGGTTTATTTAGGAATGATATAGACCCACAAACATTGGATGATGTTTTTGCAACCGCTGGAGTAATTACAGTCGGTACAAGTTCAGCGATACCACCATACACAGTGGAACGCGTTGGAAATAGTACCATCACTCCAGTAACTATTCAACTAAATGATGGTTCAATAGGTCAAGAAATATTCTTTGTTTATTCTGAAGCACAAACTGGTGTTATAAGTATAGCCGGTGCAGTTACTCCGTTAGTATTACCAGGTGGTACTAATATTGAGTTAAATGCACAAGGGCAGACTGTTCACTTACTATGTGTTGATGATGGATTAGGAAATGGCGTTTGGTTCTTAGTAGGTGGAACTGGATATTCAATAGTTTAATAAAAAGAAATAAGATACATGGCAACTACGCCTTTAATTAAAACACCGCAAGCTGATGGAGGTACATTTTATACCTTCTCTTCCTCTGCGAGAGATCTGTCGAAGACCCTTAACAATGATGAGCTTAAGTTGGTCTTTTCTAAGTTTGTGCTTTTAAATATACCGGACTTTGATAAATTAGATCCTAATACCACAGGTACCCTCACTGAACCTAATTATATGCAATTTGATACTATTGATGGTATGATTGCTAGTGGAGGGTTAAAAGGAGATCCTAATGTTAACTTTACCGAAAGTCTTCAGAATTACGCGCTGAATATAGAGGAAATGATTATTAGTGATGCCTCTTATGATAACACGATACAAAGGTCGGTTGCAGAGAGAGTATTTTTTAAATGGATGAAAGAGACCGGTGCGATGAGGTTTCGTGAAGCAACTGCATTAGAAAAAAATCCAGGTGTATCTAGGCCGTTATTTGTTGAAGAAGATTCTATTGATACGGCAGCACAACAATATAACAGGGTTGTAAAATATGTAGGTGATATTGATATTGTAAATAATGTAGATAAAGCAGGTGAAGCTTATACAGAACTTTATATTAATGTACCAACTGAAGTAGGTGGTACGCCTACTATTTTATTTGATGCTATTTCAGATAATAATTATCAACCAAGTTTAAAGATACAAGGCACAGGGCCTAACTCAGAATTCATACTTGGAAGAAGCGCATCAACGGTTCACCCACAAGGTTTAGACTTTAAAGCATTTTATGATTATGACCAAGTCTTACAAGGTGCTGGGCCGGCAGGTTACACTGATCCTAATGCAAATTGGATGAATGAACCAACTCCTCCTACTACAACAGATTCTTACTTTACTGAACCTAATACATTTACTAACCCAGAAAGTATAAACATTAGAAAATATCCAGCTGATTATGGAAGTCCTGCTGGTTTTACCGGATCTGCTTACGTAAGGTCTCAGTTAGATGGTATCTCGGTTGATTTTAATGCTAATGATTATGAGCAGATTATAACAGATCCTACTATATCTACCATTCCTCAGTTTAATGGGACTGATTTGGCAAGTACATTTGAATTTAATGCAGTATTAGTTTATTATGATTTAGTTGATACAAGCAATACTGCAAATACCGTAACAAATCTTTATGGTATTTTACTTGTAGATAATGTTACACCAACAACGGATGGTGGTTACATTCAAAGATATCCTAAATATAAACCTAACAGAGTTACAGGTCAAAATGGAAATAGTTATGGATTTAAAATTAATTTACGATTTGATGCTTCACCAGGAACGGCCGGCATTGACACAATCGTTAATGACTATAATACATTTTCAATGCAGCTCTTCAGTGAAGCGACTGCACAACTACAAGAATCGGCTAAAATATTTCAAACACAGCAATTAGAAATTTCTAGCTTAGACCAAAAGGTACAAAACTTAGAAAATCAAATTACTAATGTAGCTGATATAACTTCATTACAAGCGCAAATCATAAGTGTACAAAATCAATTAGATAATGCAAATTTAGCTTTCGCAAATGATACGGTTTTATTAGATCTTATTGCTAAAAACTCGGATGAGATACAAGGTTTAGCAAACGGGAACGTGCCTATTACATTACAATATAATACTGATGTAGTTAGACAAGGTACTGGAATTACCGTGGATACTAATGTACCTAATATTATTACAGTGTCATTAGCTACACAGGAATATAATTTAATGATACCTTTTAATAATAGTGAGGTTGTAATTAATTCTACTAACCCATTAAATTTAAACCAGGCAGTACCTCAAGTAATTGCAGAATTACAAACTTACACAAACATGCTAAGGTTAGATACTGTTAATGAAGCAGGTGGAGATTTAAATATTTATATAGATGATACTACTATACAATGGAAAACCGGCCAAACACTAAGATTAACCTTTAATGATAATCTGAATATAGGTTCAAGAAATATTAGAGTATGGACCGATGCGCCAGGTAGATTAAATAATGGTTTATTTGGTCAATCAATGGGAGTAATAACTAATGCTGATATTTCAGAAAAACCAATTATAGAATTTATATGTACACAACAAGGTATTTTAGATTTTGTGTATGACGTGATTAAATAAATAATAAAAGAAAGAATAAAAATAAATGGCTGAAAATAATTCAATATCGACAATGCTTCCGGAGCTTCTTAGGCTTTTTAATAATTCATTAGAAAGTTTTGAGAAAGTTAATCAGGCCATAACTTCTAGTAATGAATCAGTTACAGTAAACATTCAGAATAATGATGGTACTAATTCAAGAGTAACTATTCCTAGTTTTGGTTTTTTAAAGAATTCAGTAGATAGACTACAAAATAATATTGATACTATTACCAATATAGATGGTTCAAATAGTTCAATTAGATTATCCGATGGTACATTTAGAAAATTAGTTCTTTCAAAATTACCAACAGAAGCACAGGATTTAAATTCTATTAATACTGTTGAAAATTTTAACATAAAGCCTAATTGGTTTTTTGAAGAATTAATTAATCCACTACTTTACATTTCATTTGACTTAACAGGACAGGTACCAATTGATACTGAGCGTTCTATTATCCAAAGATTTATTTTAAATACAAATACACAGACCAAGGTAAACTTTTTTAACAATACTTACCTTGGGCGATCTGATATAAATTATGATGATTTTCTACAGCAAATTGTTGAAAGAAATATTTCATATGTATTAGATGAAGCTGTTGTTGATTTACCACCTAGAGTAAAAAGATATACTGGTGATTTTAGTATACTTAGAATATCAGATGCCACGGTTACAGAGGAGATAAACGGTGTTGACGTCACTTCACAAAGAAAACAATATAAACTAAATAAGTTATTTTATACTGACTCAGAGGCTGATTTTGATGACACTATACAGCTTGCAGTGGGCGATAGCTTAGAGGTTATTTCAGAATCTATTAATACTAAATATAGAATCATTAAGGTTGATTCAAGTACTAACTCAGTTGTCTTAGAATTAGTAGAAGGCTCAGACCCAATACGAATAGGTGCTGATGTACTAAAGATTTCCTCTTCATTGGAGGATAATGTACAGGTAGATGTAACGGTAGGATTTAATGAAAGATGTGTTACCTTTGTTAAACCTATAGATCCGGATTCTAAAATACCTTCAGTGAATTGGTCACCGGGTAGTGCATTTTATACAAATACATTAACAACTATAAATGAAGCAGGAGTCGAACAGACCTTAGCTGAATATTACCAGCAGAGTGCTATTGATTTTGGGGCGATGCTACTTTCTTTTGCTGATGATAAGATACCTACTACCAGGGAAGGTGTTACTCCTGATGCTCCAATATTAAATAATGGTGATTTTGGTGTTAAAGTTGTTAATGCACAAGTTAGTAAGTCTCCATCAATTGTAGAATTAACCGAATTAAATAATCAAAAGAATACTATTGAATCTACAATAAAAGAAAATGATGGAGCAATAATTCAAAGTAGAACAAAAATACAAACAACTAATTATCAAACTGAAGTTGAAAGAGACGCCGACATTAACTCTTTACAAGGATTAATTACATCGAGGTCATCACAAGCACAATTATATACATCGGTTGTTAAAGAAATAGACGCAAAGGCTAAAGATAACTCAGTTTCTAGTATAACTCCTAAATATAGAGCAAGAGGGTTTTGGGCAATGCCTAAAGAAAAGTCGACTCCTGCAACAGGACCTCAGTCAATTATTAAATTTAAGGTTAGGTACCGATATCTATCAAATGATGGGGCTGCTAATCCAGTTGATCAATTTAAATTTACTGATGGAAATGGTGAAAGCCAAGGCGCGTTTTCAAATTATACTATTGTAGAAAGTACCTTAAGACCTAGATTGAAAAATCCGTTAACTGGTGTATATGAATGGGCTGCAATAAATAATGATAATGCTGATGCCGTTAACATTAATCAATTAGATATTCCTTTAAGAAAAGGCGAGCAGGTTGAAGTTCAGGTAAAATCTATTAGTGAAGCCGGATGGCCAAGCAATCCAATAGAAAGTGATTGGTCTGATGCTATTATAATACCATTCCCATCGGATCTTAGTTCCGATAATGCTACTGAAGCTATAATTAATCAAAACCAACAAGACATAGCAAAAGTTTCATTGGAAGAAGATTTAAATGCGTTAGGAATACAAGAACATTTAAGTAGTTCATTTGTAGCAAATGAAACTTATTTTGCACACTCATCACCAGTAATTGCATCCGGGTTTTTATCAGAGAATCAAACACCTATTGACTTGTTTACAAAGTTAACACAGATGCAAAATCAATTAGATTTATTTGCTGAAATACTTTCAAATGCTAAAGGAGAATTGGTTGTAACAATAATAGACGATCAAGGTAATGTTACTAATCTAAAAAGAAACTCGGTTACAAAAATATTTGCTGGTTTTTATTCTAGTGAAGTAACTAATCTTGATGATCCTAGAGGTGCTATTATATCTAAAACATTTTTTATAAACTTAGCAAACGGCGAACAGTCTGGGTTAAGATTAGTATCAAGAATAGCCGGTAATAGAGAAAGAATGGTTAAACAATCAGAGAATCCTGGTTATGCTATTGCTGATGCATTAAACGGTACTACTATACTACCTGCTACATATTCATGGCTAGATAATAGTGCAACAAATCAGAGTAACAATAGGCCTACATATACGGCAGATGATGCTGATTATAATACAACAAGAAAATATGATTTAACACCGTTGCTTCTAACTAACCCTACTATTAATAATAAAGGTAGGTTTGGTCAAGTTACTTCGTTAGCGCCATTTCAATCAACACAAAATAAAAATCAATACATTAGTAGTAGATTTAGTGATGTTTCTTCTGAGAACAATTTTTATAGCTATATAAACCCTAGTGGTGATTATACATTTAATTTAGATACTTGTGAGAATTTCTATGGGAGAGATACTGATACTGCTAATTCTAATTCTGGTGAATTTATTTGGGGTGGAGGTTTTGACGCATCGGGTAATCCTACTACTGCAGAAAATTATACATTAGCACTTGGTGACAATACTTTAGAAGTTCAAATCACTCACCCATGGGTTACAAGCTTTGCTGCATTTAGATCAGCATATGAATTCATGACTGGTGATGATACTACTTTACTTGGATTAAGTGGTACTGCTGTGGATTGTACAGCAACAGGAAACGGTACTGCGAATGTTTTGTTTAGACAATCTAAATATTCTCCTTTATCATCTACTGAAACATTAGGTAAACAACAATCAATTTATTTAAATGAAAACACAATACAGTTAAAAGAGTTAGCTGTAAGTGGTACATTTGCTGGGCAAACATTTTCATCCGGTCAATCTTTACAAGCCAGTCCTACTATAAATGCAATAGGACCTTTAAGTGATCCAACAGATCCTAATTTAGTTAATGATGGTTCAGGTTATAGTAGAAATGTAAAAAATTCATTTGAAACTTTTGACCAATATACTTTAGGTAAAGAAAGCTGTGGATCTTATTTATTTATGTCTACTGATGATCATCAAAGTATTCAGGTAGCTGGAGATTCTTCTCAATCAGCCACAATTGTACAATTTGGTCAACAGAATTCAATTAATGTTCCTATGGTATTCCAATATAGAATGACTGATTATTTTGGATCAGGAAGTGGAGCTGAAGGAGGTATAGGAAATATTGGTGGTGATAATAGTGGAGCAACTACAAATATAACATATTCCAAAAAAATTGGATTTGATATATGGCCTAATAACGATGACCCTTTTCAATATGATATTGAAGTTTTTGCAAAATATAGAACTAACAATCTTAATATAGATGTAATACCTAGTAAGACTGTTACAAAGAGCCTTAATGATCTTGAGAAAGTTTTAACAAAACTTAGTCCATCAGTTACATCAACTAAAGTAAATCAAATAGTAAAAGGTGGAAATTCATCAGATATGAATAAAGGAGTGTTTAATGGTAATGTACTTTGATAACTGTCAATTTTTGATTTTCACTAACCGTTTGGTGAATAAATAAAAAAAGTGAAAATTAAATGACCGAAAAACTTTTCGATAAAGCTTCTTATAGTATAGTTAGGACTAACCCTAAATTGACCGGTAATGTTAAACTTGTTAGTAATGGTTTAGATTTATACTTAGAATCGTTTAGTGCAAATACTGAACTATCTTCTTCTACATTTAAAGCATTCAAAATAAGCGGTGAAGATACTTATGATAGGGATGTATGGAAATTTTTTCAAGGAGGGAGATTTCCAGCAAAACTAGCATATGAAGCTTTCCAAGAATTCCAGGATGTCTCTGTTCTTTCACAGTACCAAAACCAGTTTGAAATGTTTTACTCTGCAGGTACAAGATCAATTGCATCTAACTCATATTCAGAAGAACTCGGTATGTTGGCGCCTCTTTGGTTAAACGAACAAATGCCGAGTAACTTTGTTATATTTAGAATAGATAATCCTGCTGCTGTAAATAATATAAATGAAACATTACAGAACGAAAATTATTTAGACGCACAAACATCAAAGGCATTTTCCAAAAATGTTCTGGAAAACTGTACTGCAATTAAAACTTTTGATTTAACTGATAATAGCTTGCTAGGTTCTTATATTAGAAATTATAGAAACCAAGAATCATTTCCTGAGGTCCCACTAAATATTTCATGGAGAAGGGATGAGCCTATTCAGTGGAGCGGTATTAATTATCGTAAAGGTGGATTTACACAATCAGGTAGTTTTTCATATGATGACATAATAGCTAAAGATGCCACTATAATAGAAAACGAATTCTTTTTTACTGAAGGGTTTGAGCGTAATAACGTTCTATTGGCAAATTTAATTAATATGGAATTTTTGTTTACTGATGAAGGTGCGGCTGATTATTCAATTAATAGATATTTTGGTTTATATGTAAATGAAGTTGAGGAAGGTTTATTTGATATATCTGGAGAAGGATTTTATAGAAATACAGAAAAAACTCAATTACCTAATATTACTACCATTAATGAAGTATCAGAGCAATTAAACAAACCGTTTGAAATTACTAACACTAGTGGAGTTTTATTATATCTTGACCCTGCAAAAACAACTACTATCACAGGAGTGCCTACGCCAAGTAGAGTAAATGAGGTAGAGTCTATTTTTTATGTTAAAGATAAAAAGAATAATTTTCATACTGTTAAAAAAGGTTCTATTTGGGGAGATAATCAAATAAGACTTTTTGATACTAAAATTGATATATCAACCCTTACTGGTTTTAAAGAACCTGATACGTTTGCAAATGCAAGCATAATAGAAAGAAAGGGTAAAGCAATAAGTTCATTTAAGATTAATAATGAATTAACCAACGGTTTAAAAATTACTTTTTATGACGGAATTGATTTAGTAGGTGAAGTAGCTGCTACAAATATAGAGGCACCTATACCAGGATCAAATACATTTCAATTCTTTTGCCCTAACGGAACTGTTCAAGAAATAGCAAAAGCATTAACTTCTGCAATTAATGAAGGAATACCTGCGGATAAAAGATTCTTTAATGCTTCTTATAATAATGATACTGTATATGTTCAATCAAGATTTAGCGGTGATAGATTTAACAGGCTTAATTTTAAAATTAATTACATAGAGTATCCACCAGAAGTAAATAATATAACAACTTACCCAGAAACTTCATTATTAGATTCTAGCAAAAATTTTGTTGGGGGTAATGATGTTACTAATTCTTTACTTAAAGTTGCAAATGGAGATCAAGATAGATTCACACCTGGTAATTATATTCAATCAAATGATGGGTGGGCAACCATCGGGGACTGGGTACCTTATTTGGAAAGTCCTATCATAAACAGTACAGGTAATATTATAGGATATAATGAAGTTGATGAATATGTAATAATAACATTAAATGATAATCAGATAACTGTTACTAGCAGCGGGCAGGTTGCTTTATATTCTGACTATAGACCTTCGTTTGGTAGATTTTCATTGTTTCCTGTTAGAGATTTTGATTATGACTTTTATAGTACTATGTATAGTAGACTAGGAGAACTTAATTATGAAGAAGAACATTATAACCAAGTAATTAATAATCAATATGTAAACATTAGTGCTAACCCTGATATAAGAACGTTTTATGATGATGGTGGTTTTTCTGAATTAATAGGCTTGTTAAAAAATGCAGACCCTGATGTTGATTTTGATACCTTTATTGAATCAGAATATGATAGACTAGAAGAAAACTATTTAAAACAGCAAGCAGTTGCATCCAGAGTAATTCCTTATATAAATAAATGGTCTTGGATTAACGATGGTAAGAACGTAAGAAACTTACCATATAGCTTAAATGTAAATGAAGCGTTTGGTACTAATAACTTTGCACCATCTAAATGGACTATCGGCCAAGATGCCACAGGATTTACTCATGAATGGTACTACTTAAGTGAGTTTCCTTATTATTTTGATGACGAAGCAATTAAGTCTTCATGGAGTTATATTGATAAAGCACCAACTGATACTGTAGAAAGTAATCCTTCAACTGGCACAGGGTATACACCAGGTACATTCCAGGATATTAATAAAGATTATTTTAATGATTATTTTATTGTTGATAAGTTTACAACAGGAGGTACAATAAATTTAATAGATAGACAGTTAAGATATGGTAGATTTAATGGTGGTGATGAAAAGAATTTTGCTGAAGCATTTTTAAGAGGTGTTAGAGTAATAGCAAAACCTAAAGCTGATATAGCTATAAAACCTAACTTTAATGCAAGGTCGCTAAAATATGTTAATGATGGAAGGTTTAATGATTATCGATTTTCTACTATTCTTGTACCTAATGCACCAAACAAACCTGAGACAGAGATTAAGTTTGTTAAGAATGATAAATGGAAGACTGTTGTAATGATGGTGTTTTTAACTTTAGATAATGAATGTATAAATGATGGCAGCCAAAGCATTGACCGAACTACTCTGTATTCATATGAAAATGATTATAGAGTTCATACTCAGTCTTTTAATGATTGTGAACCGATGCAATCAACGGTTACAGGAGAAGAAGGTAATTATCTTTATGATACGGGTGTAATGCAAGGTGCAATATCATTTATTGGAACTAGTTTTAATCCTGAGGTTAATGCTTATTTAATTCAAGGTATACCAGACGTAAACGGTAACGATACTAGATTCTTACGAGATATAACTATCGGTAGTAGTGGTAATTTTAATCCGGTTAGATTTATTATTAACGGCGTCACTTATGAAATAGGAGACATAAAAAGAGTTGTATCTAATAATCAATTTTTTGCAAAAACTATTACTGCAAACGGTGTTCCATTTGTACCAGGTGGTTCTATACCGTCTATTTTAGATTTACAGGCTGCTGATTATTTTACCGTGGATGGTGGGTTTAATACATATACAGCCAGGCTATCTGATGTAGGATTTGCCACTATATTTAGAAATGTTAATCAAGGTGCACCTAATATTATTTATGAGACTATAGATAAAGAAGGTAATAGAGTTTTAGATCCTGATGGCAATATGGCTCAAACATTTTCAATAGAATTAAGAGCACAAGAAGATATTTTAAAATCTGTATATATTGGAAGATTACCGGATCCTGCAAAACCGACTGTATTTAATTTAACCGATATCATTGGTTATGATTTATCTCTACAAACAAAACCTAGAGTAACTCCAATAGGTAGACATGCTGGGTATTACCAACCTACTGCATTAGACATTTTTTATTTTAGAGACCCTTACCTTGATGTTGATTTTGATAATGTTACTGGATCTACTGGAGGATCTGTACCTGATGAACTATATAAATTTAAGGTTATGGAATTATGCAGATATTCAAATACTCAGTTTAATAGTAAAGATGTAGATAATTTTGGAATCATAAAGAATTTATTTTATCATAAAATAAACGAGGAAGATCCATCAACAGTATTAGAACTTTCAAGAGATAGCGCATTCTTAAGCTTATACCCACTTATTAATGAAGTAGGAATAGCAAGTAGAGATTTTTACACGTTTTCTTCTAACTGGGAACCTGCTTATTTTAGAAAGAGTATTGACAAATCTTTAATTGAATCTATAATAGGTACAAAAGCAATGACAGAAAGAAAATCATTCTTTGGATCCAAATACTTAAAGGTACCAAAACAAATAGAGCTTGAAACCTTTTTATATTCTCCTGAATTTATTAAAGATGCAATTAAGCAACCTTCTTTAATAGATGGAACATTTATGAAAACTGAAAATGAAACATTAATTAAGTTTTATATCTTTATACAAAAACAGTTAATTGAATTTTTATTTGAACCTATCAAAGAACAATTTAAAAAGTATATTAAACCTGAATTTAGTTTTGGTGATATTAAGACTTTAGATGATGATGTAGAAAGATATATTAAACAAAACATTTTACAACTTTATAAAGTATCTAATGTTGATTTTTATGTCAAGGCAACTAGAGAAAAAACATTAAATAATTTTAATACAGCATCTCTAACCAATTCTGAAAAATTATCAGGTGGTTTAAGCATTAATAATGCAATAGGATCAAAATTATTGAATACGAATCAATTTGATCTTGGCCTAATATATAATAAAAGGAGTGGTTTCACTGAATCATTTGGGTTTAGTATTACCATAATTAAAAAATAGAAATAAGATGGCATTAACCATACAAGAATTACTTTCTTCTGATACTGTTAGCCAAGTAGTTGATAAAATAAATTTTAACTTTGATCAGCTATTATTGAATGGAGGAGGGCCTATAGGACCACTAGGACCTTCCGGTTTACCTGGCCCTATTGGTGGAAGAGGCGAGAGAGGTACTGAATGGTACGAAGGAACTGACTCTCCGCTAATAACACCACCAACAGCAACACCGTTAGCAAATGATTATTATTTGCAAGGTAATGGTGATGTTTGGGTTTATCAACCAGGAGGGCCATGGGACCAGACTGCCGTAAACTTAACTGGCCCAACAGGTAATACTGGGTCTTCGGTAGGATTATCTCAGTTTGGTTACGCACCATTACCAAGTATAACTAATTATGCAGCTACTGCAAAAAATGTTTCTTATCCTTCTCTTATTCCACAAAATGATACTACTGTAACTAGTAATAATGAAGGTGTTCCTACGTTTGCGGTAGGTATCGCTGGTCCTAATGATTCAGATTATCCTACTATACCTTTAACTAATGCGTATCAGTTGTCCACGGTAATGGCCGGGCAACTATCATCAGAGAATACTAGTATGTTAATACATCAAAAGAACAGTGCTACACAAGCTATTAGGTTTATGGGTGGCGGCGGTTTTGCAAATGAAAATTATGTACAAGATCAATTATCTCTACTTAGTAATATTAGCTTATTACCTGATGATAAAATATCTATTTCTGTACCTAAGGCGGCAACAGCACCTTTATCTATTGCTGATACTTATGGGATTATTAATGAGACGGTTAATAGAGGGCAAAGTTTTAGAGCAGGTACAGGATTTAGCTTTACTAGTGGTACTGTAGGCGCAAATCCATATACTACTTCTGGGTCATCTGATTTTAATATTGAATTAAACAGTTTTACTCCGTTAGATGGGGCAGGAGAAGCTAAGTTTGATTTAAAGGTCCTTGGTGCCGGAGCGCAGGCAAACTTACAAGCAGGTGGGAATATATCTATACCTCTTACAATTCCACCATTGGATGGTAAGATTCTTGCTGAAGCAGGTGAAATAGTTGTACAGGCAAATACGAAGGTAGATCTACGATCAAATAGCGCAGTTGGTTTATCTACAGGATCTAATTCCTTTATAGTATCAACTTCTGCCATAATAGCTAATGTAGCTGCAACTAATACAATTGACTTACAATCAAATGATGGTGTAATAACTATAGAAAACGTAGGAACTTTAGGAGAAATTAACTTATCAACTAATAAAAACATCATTCTGAGTAATTTAGCCAATGGAGGTACTAGTGCTACTGAAATTCGTGTTGGTGACGACAGGGTCAACTTGCGTGCCATAACTGATGGTTCAAATATTAACATACTTAGTGAAGGCGTTGATTCAGATATTAGAATTTTAGGTACGGGTGAAATAAGATTAGGTCTGTATAATGGAGTTTCTGGGACCAGCAGTCCTAAAATAAATATTAAATTTCCTGAGTCTGGCGCATTTCCTGCGCATACGGAATTTGTTGGTTATCAATCATGGGCAATATTAGATAACGCACCTTCAATTACTGACACGGAAATATATCAATCATATTACACAGGCGGAGTTCCAAGTGATAGAGTTATTCAACAATTTGGTAAACCATCATATACCACACCGGCAGGTGTGCAGCATCAGCAATTTAATGACGGTGAGACTGGTCAGGTTTCAATAGGTATTCCTAGTTATAATGGTGCTACAGAAAATCCGATAGGAATATTTGTAAACGATGGACTGAACGGAACAATTCCACCACAATTTAATACTACTGCCAGTGATAACAGAAATCCTGCATCGGAAATGTTTAGAGTTGATAAGGAAGTTACTAAGATAAGTAATAAATTAATTCTTGGTGGAGATAATAACATACAAGAGTATTACTACGATCCTTTTGTTGATTGGCAAGCTGGGGCACCTGCTGGACCTATTGGTATCGATGTTACTAAACCTCATGTTAGGATTCAAATAGGTAGTCTTGCCGCACCTACCGCAGCTCAGTATGATTATTGGGCAGGCTTTGACGGCGGTAAACATGAGTTTGACGTAACGTTTAGATTAAATTTTGAAAATTTTCCAACAGCCTATGGACAATTTGTTATTGTTGAACTTTATTGGGCACCATCCTTATTTTTGCAAAGTGATATTGCAGGATCTAGCCCATCAGGCCCAGGTCGAATTCTACAAGGTGGGGTAATAACCCTGAGTACGCATAATTGGGCGGAAGGTACTGGGGCAGGTCAACAGGTTAATTCACAGACTGTAGGTAGATTAAGAGTTGATCCTGATGCTGATATTGCCCCAACTCTTAGTGGTGGATATACAGTTAGGCATACAATGCAATCATATCAATTTATTTTTAGTGCCCAAGGTCCAACGGATTTTTATAATAGCGGTAGCAGTGGTGCAGCTTCAAAAACAATACAAAAAGGATGGTCTCATTTTTGCCTTAGCGATAGTACGGAGGAACAACTAACATTTGAGTATTAATATTTTTAAACTAACAAGATGACAAAAAAAGAAAGAAAAGAATTAGCAGGATTTGTAGATAGGTATAAAGAAATTGAAACTTCGATAGACCTTATGCAAAAGAGTATACAGAGTTTAGCCGAAAAGCGCGATGGTCTTTTTGAAGAACTTGACTCTATGAAAGGTAAAGAAAAAAAGTTTATGGATAATTTAATTAAAAAATATGGAGAGAGTAATGTTACTCCATATAAGTTAATGAAAATCTATGAAGAAGGTATATGATAATATTAAGAAACATAATTGCAATTATTACTGATCCTAAAAATACAAGAATGTTTTTATTAGGCGGTATTATAGTGTTATGTATTTTACTATTTAGGCAATGCGAGCAGACAGAGGTAGCAAAAGGTGAAGCCACTAAAATTAGCAATAATTGGAAAGCTTCTTTAGATACACTTAAAAATTATATTGATAAAAATGGAAATGCAGTTGCCGAAATAAGAGCTCTTAATTTAACTTTAGAAGAAATTGAAGATCAATTAGAATTTGAAAAAGAAAAGCCACCAGTAACAGTTATAAAAACAGAAACAGTAATAAAAGAAGTTATTGTAGAAGTACCTGTGACTGTTGTTGATACGGTTTTTAATGATTTTAATTCTGCATTAACATTTTCAGACAAAAAAGAATGGGGAAAAAGTTTTAGAGACATAAATGTTTTTGTACCTTACCAAACTTTAGATAATACTTTAAGTTTTGGAAATGCTACTATTGATTTAAAACAAAATATATTTTTATCTGCTTCATTAACAAGGGATGTTATAACTAAAGAATTATTTGTAAATCTTTTAACTGATTATCCTGGTACAACTTTTAATAGTGCCGAAGGTATTTTAATTGACCAAAATAGTAATGCATTTAAAAGTTTACAATATCAAAACAGAAAAACACTAGGAGTAGGATTGCAGTTAGGAATAGGATTTAGTGGTAATGGGTTTGCGCCTTATGTAGGAATAGGTTTAAATTATACACCAAAGTTTTTACAATGGTAAATAAATAAAAAGAATGGAATCATCAAAGTTTATACAATTATCGGATGGAATATTGCTAGAGTACATATACACTAGTCAATCAGATCCTACTGAATTTAATACAGCAACTCATCAAATAGAGATAATGAGAGATGAGTATACTGGTGGTAGTTATCTTTTTAATACTGAGAACGTCTCAAGTGAAATGGGTAATTACCGAGACATATCTGCCGCTGCTATAAGCAAGAACAAAACTCAATATGTTTATTTAGATACTGATGTAGGGGTACCTTATAATGATTTTGACCCAAAGCTAACTGACTCTGCAAATTTATTACAGTCATTTTCACCAGAGTTAAATATTGAATATGATAAAATAAGAATACATTTTATTTCAGGGTTTTCATTCACAGGATATGATGGTATTATTTTTGAAGCAATGGCTCCTCGTAGAGATGGTTTACTTTTAAATTTATCTTCTATAAATTTTTTAAAGAATGATACGCCAGTATTTAATCCTGACCCGGTTCTTATTAATGATAACTTATATGCGTCATATATAGAGTGGAGAATACCTTCTCTTTATTTTATGAATAATAGTTTTAATCCTGCTGATGCAAATGGCCTAGGATTTAAATTAACCGAAGGGCAAGGATTCTTAAGCACTCCTACTATAACATTTAAGGCAACAGGTATATATGAAACTATAATTGATAACGGTTATGATTACTACAACGTTGAGGAAATAAATTCAGTAACTTTACCTAATAGAGATATTTATGATAACTTATATGCAAGTGTAACTCAATCAGACGGTGGAGATTATTTTGAATTAACTGGTGAAGTTGTAGGATCTACCTTTTCTAACTTTATGGCTAGTCTAGGTTCATCTTGGGTAGCATTTCATGAGATCAATGTAAGTGAACAAATAAATACTTCATTTGTTAAAACAAGTACTCAAGTGTTTACACAAACTACTAATTTTGACGATCCTATTTTGTTTAGACCAATTATTTTGAATAGTGCAGTTGCCGCGTCCTTTTCAATTAATTATTTACTAAGAATTTATAATCGCGGCGATAATACTCAAATAATTAAACAAGCTAAATTGACTTCATTCGATGTTAAGAAATACGGAAGAAGATTAATGAAAATAAATTTAGGTGTTGTACCAACGGTTGCTAACGTGTATAATAAGATAGCTCCTGATGATGGTTCAAATATAATTGTAACAAATGGAAATATAGATAAGCCTGGACAGACATCAGATCAAATAGTTGAGCAATTGGTAGTTAAAACTAAATATGTTACTTCATTTAGAGATAGATTAAATATTAAGGCATCAATATCCCCAGCTAAAATACAAACAATAACAGAAACAGACAATGGAAAAGGAGAATAAATCAGAAAGTAAATCAAGATCTTTTTTTAATAGACCTAGACGTACATCTATACCATTAGGCGTTAATACAGGGATATCAGTAACAAGGAAGCAAAAAGAATATTATACTAAGTTTACAACTTTAAATCCTACTGCTGAACCTTTACCGCAAGGCGACGGTGTAATAAGAGTATCACCTTTTGATGATTATATTATTTTTACTTTATATGATGAGACTGGTAAAAACGGAGATTTAGCGGATACACCAATAGACCTTAGTAATGTAGGTACATTGAATTTAGTATTTATTGGAGAGAATGATGAAATAAGAATTCCTAATTGGACTAAGGTAAAGGAAGTTGATCTTGCACAAGGTCAGGTTTTATTTAAAATTGACAAAGAAAGCTCTAAAAAGATTTTATCTTTAGACAATAATAACTTTTACATATCCACGAGAATGGTAGATGAAAATGGTATTAGTGATGAAAGTGTTTTATATACTGGTACATTTTTAGGAATTAAGGATGCTGCACAAGAATCGTTGACAGCTAAGTTAAAAAGAATATCTTTACAGTATGCTGAAGAATTGGCAAAACTACAGAGTGAAATAGAAAGGCTTAATAAAGAGTTGGCTGAAATGTTATCTTTAGATGAAGATCAAATCTCTACAATAAAAGCCATAGAGTCTTCAAATTTATCTCTTACAGATCAGGTGGCTGAGCTTTCGAGTAAGTTAGGTGAAAAGAAATCTGAAGTTGTATTAGAAGAGGCTAAAAATGTTCAATCATTAGCAGAGCAAAACAAAAAGAAAAGACAACAAATACAAGCCATTGCCAAAAAGAGTAAAACTGCACCAAATAATAAAAAGGTTAAAAACTATTATAAACAGGCAAGTAAGTTAAACCAAGAATTCACGACAAGGAATGCGCCAGTAGAAAATACAGATAGTATGAGAAATACTAAAAAAATACCTAAACCTTCTAATTTACGATAATTAGGAGATTATAATTAAGATATGATATTAAGTGCAAGAAATAATCAATTTAAATTTGAATTTCCTAGAAACTTTATTCCTAAGGAAATTTCAGACAAGTATAAACCATACTTAAATAGGATGCCTGGTTCTATGATAAAAGAACCTATCGATTATTTTAATTATGGAATACAATCAATGAATCTACCAGGGCCTAGTTTTGATCCAGTTACACAAAATGACTTTCCTGGAAATACTAGAAGATTTAGAACTAGTTTACCTACACAAGAATTATTTGATAAAGAATTAACAGTAACTATGCAAGCTTTTGATGGTTGGGTAAATTATTGGATGGCTGTAGAGCTTTTCGATTTTTATTATAAGCAAAGTGGAAAAAATCCGTTTGTCCCAGAAGGTATAGGATTACAGATGATAGATGGAGACGGTAACATTTTTGTAACTTGCCAACTAAAAGATATGATAATGACTGGCGTTAGTGCGTTAGATTTAAACTTCTCGAGTAATACTATAGAATTTCAAACCTTTGAGCTTAATTTTACTTATAATGCTTTAGAAACTAAAATTAATCTAAACTAATATATAAACAAATAGAAACGCAATGAAAACATTTAAAGATTACCTTACAGAAAGTCATGATGATTCTATAGATATACAAAATCTATTAAATGAATCTTATGATTTAACCGAGGAACAAGAAACTGCAATTGATAATGCTGTTGATAGAATTATGGAAGAACACAATAACGGAAAAGACTTAGAGGTTATTATGGAAG